>Ga0056133_10000223_pt1 | contig 12772 bp, 7 predicted proteins | sample WorMetGr2BELIZE1_FD_67351 | JGI IMG/M metagenome (GOLD analysis project Ga0056133, IMG submission 67351) | Marine gutless worms symbiont microbial communities from Max Planck institute for Marine Microbiology, Germany - Inanidrilus... ... | reverse complement strand
CCTAAGGATAGGCTTCAATCCCACCAGGCCCATCTCACCGTGTTACAAACCTACACATGCACACAGTATACAATAATACACATAATACATGCAAAAATGAATCTAACGACAGACATGGGCCGAAAATTGGCGGGACTGTGACCCTTTTCTGGGAAGGAGCTGCGTCCCAATCTAACAACATGTGGCCTGAGCCAAGCCTACCTCCATACCAAGTGGCATCTCTATCCATCCAGCCGTTCGGCCACAACAGACATGGTCGAAATTGGGGTGTGTCACGCATGTCCTTTTATTTTATTTTTTTTTGGGGGGGCTGGATCCCCATCTTACACAATGTGGCCGGGGCCTACCTCCATGCCAAGTTTCATCTTGATACATCCAGCCATTTGGCCACAATACACCAACTTTACAGACAGGACAAACAGAAAGGTCGCCCAAAAACCAACATTCCTTTTTAAGAACTGCTCACATGTGTGCATATCATTGTGTATAACTGCCATACACAACACAGCACAGAACAGTTCTGATAATTTCCCCTTTTATCCTCCAGACAATCATCATATCTCAGATGATGTCCACTGTAGGGCAAAGGTTATGTGAAAGTCATTTTGCGGCTGTAGCAAAGATGAGGACAAAGTTCTGAGAGACAGTGTTCTATATCACTGGACCTTCTGCCTGGAACTCTCCCCAGTCTCAGAGGGAACTGACTGAATTAAGGTTTACCGTTCGACTGAACACAAAAGGTCTTTTTGGAGACATTCTTCCCAGCCAATCACTTATAATGAAGAAACAAAACCTAAGACAACAAGCACCACTGAAGGTAAAGATACTAAATACAAAAAACAACTCTCATTTAACGGCCTCTTTTCAGGGACAACCTCGGTAAGCCGGCACCAGAAAGGTACACCATTCTCAGCTCTAATGAAGCAAGAGATGATGGGATGGCAGTGGCATCAACTGGACCACACGCACCTCATCACTCAATTTTTACAGGCCAGATGCTCTTCCTCACGCCAAAATGTGGCAAAGCACTGAAGGCAGATACTACAACACAAAATAAATATTAAAAAACTGAACGCAAGGTTTGGCTGCCTTGTCCATACAACATCCAGCTTAGAAATGGAACATGCATATTTTTATGATCGGAGGTCCATACGAACAAGACTCTGGGAATCAGCAGCAATATAATGACGTGCAAGCATGATCTAATACTGCACTTTTTTGGTTTTAATTCAGTTCCAGCTGTCTATTTTTTATTTGCCGCTTTGACCAATTTTGTAGTTGGCTATTCAATACTGAACTGTCAAGCCAACCTAATCCAGTGTGATCCATATTGTTCACACGACCATAGAACGTTCACTGTTTCACCAATCCATTGTTCACTGTAAGGCAAACAAATGTCAAACAGTAAACTACACAGAAAACAGTCACACACAACAAGAAGTCCACAAACTAACAATAGCACTGCTCTTGAGAATTATACAGAAATAGTGCAGATTATGTACAAGGTGCATAATTATTACACTTTGCACGAGTCACAGACAACGTGAAATGTATAGCGGTCACGGCGTCTGTGTGTCTGCCTGTCACTCACCACATTCCCACACTACTGCACGGACCCAGATAGAACTTGGAGGAATGGTAGGAGGTGCCCCCTAGTTGTGCACTACTAGGCGAATTTGCTATCGGTGCACGGGTTTTGTTGCCTTGACAACACAGCACCGAACGCAAAATGTCAGTGAGTGCTTGTACTCGCTCTATGCCTGGTGTACAATAGTATGAATACCAAGATGTACACAAATGGAAACACAAACTGACTGACTGAGTAGGGTTTAATGTCCCACTAAACACATTATAGGTCATATCGGGGACGGGTTTTTACGGGTCAAATGACCCAACCGACAGTGTCAAAGCACTGAAGAAGTGGTGGTCCTAAGGACAGGCTTCAATCCCACCAGGCCCACCTCAACATGTTACACTTCTACACATGCATGCAATACTACATACAAAAATGAATCTAAGCACAGTGAAATGGGCCCAGTGAGACGAAACCCAATCCAGAGAACTGTTAGGTCTGTTCATATGTGTGTGCATTGCACTATGCACAATTGTTGCACACAACAGTGCACAGAACAGAGCTAATAATTTTCCCTCTTACCCTCCAGACAATCATCATTGCTCCGATGACGTGTATTTGAGGGAAGGGGGTTATGGTATACACAGTAAGAACACAGGTGCCACACAATAACGATACAAAACAGAAATGGCGTTAATAAAAGCACCTGCTGCATGTCAGGCTAGTTCAAAAAAGATGTTTTCAAGTGCTTCTTAAAGTCAGTGCTGTCTGAAACAGTGTGTAATGCCAGGGTCGGTAGCAGAAACTGCTGCCAGTTTAGCTGCCGCTATCAACTATTTTATCAACTACTACTACAACTACTACATCCGTTTAATGGCCTTTTTTCCTGGACCACCTGGGTAAGCCGGCACCAGAAAGGTAAACCACTCTGGATTTTACTGCAGCAAGAGATGATGGGGTGGCAGTGGCATCAGCTGGACCATATTTGCACCTCGCTCCAGACAGATAACCACGCCAGTTCGTCACTACTCAGTCTTACGGGCCAGATGCCCTGCCTGCCACCCAACCAACAGCGTCGAAGCACTGAAGGCAGACTATTTCATCGACTAGTCGACAAAATTTTACGACATATGCAGTGGTTGTTGACCACAGGGCCCTGGCTCTCACCTATTACTGCAACTTCAATGTGTGCATGATAATTTTGCCATACAACCGAATACAATGTGCAGTGTTAACTGGTCCAAGCACAGTCACATGACATTCATTATCATGAAATATCTCGTAAGAGGCCCCGCCCACCTAACAATTGACTTATCAATAACGCATTACTGATGTGTGCATCACCAGTTAAGCAGGCCAACTACACTAAGTACGTGAATACACATTCCGTGTGCTGTATTGAATCCGAATGTTTTTATTTAAGTTGACCGTGTTTTAAAACAAGTTTAAAAACACTAACATTTTCAGTTGGTCAAATGACAAAGCATATGTAAGTTAACATCTTGTGCAACAATTAACTGTACATATGTTCTAGTTAAAATATCAGTTGTCTTCAGTGCTTAAGACACTGTTGGTCTGACGTCGGGAAGAGGATCCGGCCTGTAGAAAATGAGGTGGTGGCATGGTTATCTGTCTGGGGCGAGGTGGAAATGATTGCACATTGTCCAGCTGATGCCACTGCGATTCCATCATCTCTTGCTTCATTAACATCCAGTTTGGTTTAACCTTTCTGGTGACGGCTTACCCAGGTTGTCCTGGAAACGAGTTCATTAAACAGATGTCTGTCTCTCTGTCTGGCTTAAAATATTAGCTCGAGGTATTTTAATTTCAGGACATGCGGCCGAAGATTGCACTCATCACTGTGCGACATTTGTGCACTATGATCCCATTTCGAAAAATATCGGCGGGAAATCCAGTTTGTCGCGCCACTCGATAATGAACCGTTCCTCGGCGTGGCTCTGCACCTCGGCCTCACTTCGCATGCGGACGAGAACGGCAACGACTCGAGCAAAGAAGACATCGTCCTCGGCGTGGTTCTTGGCAAACAGGTGCAGCAAGCATTCGAGCAGAACCGTCTGACATCGCTGAACCGCCTGAGGATCTTGAAGACTGCAACGATCTGACACCGACAGATGCCATAATAAATGAGGCTGTGTACACAGTATGGCCAACAGTAAAGGTAGGTATGGTATGCATGCTACCCGTACCCGACGACCCGTTCTCTGGCATGGTTACCCAATCCAAACTCAAATTGTCACACTAACTACGACTGCGACTGCGACTACTACTACTACTACTACTACTACTACTACTTGGTTGCGTGGCACAGCAGTAGAACATCAGTCTTTGGCCAGCGAACTTCCCTGTACTGTGCTCGACTCGTAGTCAACGGGTGATCACCGTCCACTATGGGTCAACCAACCATGCCAAATCAGCCTTTCATTCTTTCAGGTGGATAAATGAGTAGTAAGCTGCAATTGGATGCCTGCTACCTCAGTTAGGGGTGGCGCCATCTAGTGAACGCTTACGAAGGAAAGGCAGGCGTGGTGTAATTTGCCCATTTGCCTGTGTGATCCATGTCTGAGCGCTTTGAGAGTATGCATACTATAAATGGCGCAACATAAATACTCCTTCGTTTCCTTTCTTTTCCTTTACTTACTACTGCTATTACTACCAATACTACTGTTCTGCGGCCATTATGCAGGACAAACTGCATTATCTAGCACCTCCGGTGAAAACTGGATAATTTTGTTAAAGCAAAGTTTTACTGCCTGTATGCCCTCGATAGTACTAAACCTAACCCAACTCCAAGACGACAAAGTCACCTCTACTTGATGAAGTGCAGGATGTGTCCACAAAATGGCCATTTGTTTAATGTTACCATGACATCCTCTGCACAACAGCCTGTTGGCAGCACTAACTGGCAGTAAGCTGCCCCACAGCACTAGAGTACATGCATCCCCGTACTTTATACAGTTTCAATAAACAATGACAGCATTACTCACAGCTGCATGATCAGTAGAGCCAAGATTAATAAATATTACACTGTAACAAACACCCATAAATCTAGCTTATCAGTGTGCTAATGAGAATTTCTTCCCAATTCGGCTGCTGCAGTACTCATGGACGTCTGTTAGTGTTGTATATGGGTGCTGTAACCGGATGTCAGAAATAAAAAAAATTATTGCTCAGACAGGTTCTATTGTTTTATCATTAATGATGAATTTTATTGCCACAGAGGCAGTACACAAAGCAAAACAATACAATAGTAAGCGAAGTAAACAGGATACTTGTATAGCAACTTAAGGTGCTGAGGTATGGCACATGTTAACGAGGGATCACACAGTTTTACCTGCCAACCACATGTGCATCCACATAGGGAATGAACCGTACCTGCATTTACTCCCCAGCATCATCACACTTTGGCCGGTACTCATTTCCTGTCCCGCTGAGGAAAGTAAATAAATAAACAAACAAACAAATCAATCAGTCAATCAATAAATCACTAGAAGCAGTGCAACAGTGCATACCTCCGCCAAGGCACGTCTTACCAGTGTCGCGATACGGATCCAGATCCGGATCCATATCCCGATCCCTGATCTGGATCTCCACTAAAATTTAATAATTTGCTCATTGGCCTATTGCCAAACATTCCCTGAAAATGTCACGCAAATCTGTTCGCAAGTTTTTACGCAAAGTTGCTAACAGACAGAAAGACAACGACGATTATGTATCCTCCTTGGTGGAGTTAGTTAGTTGGAGTTTAACGTCCCTTTTCAGCACAAATATGGCTATATCAGAGACGATCCTCCTTGGCGGAAGTAAATATTCTGTTTTTAGTGTCTAAAATTCTTATCCTGGTTAACGAAACCAACATTCGTTCGCACCGGTAGACATGACGGTGAATGCGGCCAGCAAACAGTTCTCTTCGTCGGTGAGACGGAGGCCCTGAAGTCTCGACTGTGACTCGAACACAGACTCCATCAGACTTGCGTCGCCGCTGAATTTAGACATCTCGTCGACCGACAACACGTCGCCATCAAGGGTATGATGCAGCTGCAGAGCCGGGTTGAATGACCTCTGCCCCAGTATCATGTGCACGTCATATCGAGATGCTGACACAACCAGAAACTCACCGTGAACAACACAGACATGGGCGTACAAACATACAGAAATGTGTCCATCTAGTTGGACATATGTATGGCTGACTACTTCCATTTAGCAGTCGTTTTTCTAGGTAAACCTGGGTCAGCAGGTTCCCCTCAGGTTGGTTGCGTGGTTCAGTGGTATAACGTCGGTCTTTGGCCAGCGTGTTTTCCCCGTCCTGCACTCGACCTGCAGCTGATGGGTGACCACTTATGTGGGTAAACCATCCACTACAGGTTAGCCAACCAGGCCAACTCAGCCTTTCATCCTTTCGCGGTCAATAAATGATGTCACCACTCCAAGCAAGATGGCAGGGGTTCTGCCATCTTGCTTGGAGTGGTGACATCTGGTGAATGCTTACGGGGTGAAGGCCTGGTGTGGTTGATTGGGGCGGTGGTGTGCTTGCTAGCTGTTACCACGGGTCCAACGTCCATTAGCACGAACAGTGGATGGCCGCATTTGCACTGCACCACCATTGCCTCTTGCCAATCAACTGCCACTTCCAAGATTGTCAAAGCGCGCTGTTCTCGGTCTACCATGTAAGTAGCGCTACATAAGAACCCGTCCTTTACCTTTTACCTTCTAGGTCTTCCTCCTCGATCTGTTGTGGAAGAGAATGGCTGTGGATTATTGGAAATGGTTTCTTACGTGCCGAATGTCCTTTCTGCCACCCAACCATCAGTGTGAAATCACTGAAGGGAACAAAAACCACTGACCCCAATCAGTGGCCTGACCTCATCTGTTTTTCATCCACCACTGATCAGCGGTGCTTGAGAACATTGCTTGGAATCAATACTGCTCCTTGTTTGATAAACTACTTGACAGGAATGTTGACCAGCTTTTTCTCAGGATCATGGTTAACATTCACACTCCCCTCCACAGAACTGGAAGAGACCACCAGGGCGTCCCTGTATCACGTGGCTGAACACCATCCAACGAGACTTGATAGCCTACAACCTTACACTGAACGAAGCAGTCGACCTGGCTCAGAACCGCCCTCTGTGGAGGCTGATGTCTACGTATGGTACTACGCACTCCTAGTGGTGCATGCCAGAAAAGAAGAAGAAGACTGGACTGCTGGTGGTAGGGGCATTGCTCCCTTTATGCTCATACATGATAATGCCAGTGCCTGAATGTCTGCATTCTGCACCACGTATATAACTGTCGATTAACACAGAGTAAAATGGAGCAAGAGGAAATGGTATCCAGCGAAGGCGAAACTGTGGAAGAAGGAGTAACAGTAACAGGAATTTGCACAACTGGTGGTCAATGGTAAGAATCATATTTCAACACACGTTGTGCCTTCAGTGATTCGACACTGTTGGTTGAGCGGCAGGAAGGGCATCCAGCCTTCAAAAAAATGGGGGATGGTGGAGGTGGGGGCTGGTTAGTCCGGATGGAGTGGTGCCCAGCCAGATGGTCGGTGTGTCGGCCTCTGTTAATCTTCCCTTGCATCATGAAGTGCAGAAGTTTTCTTATGGCGCCGGCTCACCCGGATAGTCCCGGAAAAAGGGCCGTAAAACACTTGTGTGTGTGTGTGTGTGTGTTGAGACGGAGAAAAAAATAGGAGGGAATGCCACAATAAAAACATCGCGTGGAAATCCAGATTGAGAACAAAAAAACGAATAAAAATTAAGCGTGACACAGGAGACAAGCACAGCATCCAGCAACAGCTTGTGTTCCACCTGAGCTGGTTTTTTAATGCTATACACAGGTGATGATGACAAACCGAGTGACGATAATAAACGACAAAAATACCTTTCACAAGAGCAATCTGATCAGCGAGGGACAGTTGACTGAATCCTGGAATGGCTTTGACGAAGACGACAAAGCGCTTGACACAAGCCTCAATGTGCGGAATGAAACAGTTCTGCAACATCTCTCGGCGTCCGTCAATGTCAATGCCCGTAACGCTGAATATCGTGTTGTATTCGTCACCTGTCAGCGGCTTCATCGGACCAAACATCTGCTGCTTCAGAGCCTTCTGCTCCTGTGCGTCACATTTACCACAGTGCTAATCACAGTAGGTAAAACAGAGAGATGATTTAGGTAACACAGGCGAGAGTGTCAGCAACTGCATACCTGCACTGTGGAGGGTCATCATGTTATTGAAAACAGACATATATTCATGCTGTTAAATTGTAATTGTGCAAAGCTTGCTAATTTTGAAGATTTTTAAGCATGCTCAGGGGATGCCGTTTTTTCATGGACACAGTGTACCCCATCCATTTAACAGCCTTTTTTCCAGGACAACCTGGGTAAGCCAACACCAGAAAGGTAAACCATAAGGTAAACCATACTGGATTTTACTGAAGCGAGAGATGATGGGGTGGCGGTGGCATCAGCTGGACTATATGCAAATCATCTGCACCTTTCGAACGCTTTAAACTTTTAAAGGCATTTCTATTTGGCGAGACCATGGCGCACTAGTGACATTTTGATTTCATTGTGCCACGGTTTACTTACTTACTTACCTCGCTCCATTCGTCTCTGATATAGCCGTATTTGTGCTGAAAAGGGACGTTAAACTCCAACTAACTAACTAACTAACCTCGCTCCACACAGATAACCATGCCAGTACCGCACCAGTCAATTTTTTCGACAGGCCGGATGCTCTTCCTGCAGCCCAACCAACAGCGTCAAAGCACTGAAGGCATGCAGTAGGTAGAATACAAAGATGATTTAGGTAACAATGGTGAGAGTGTCAGCAAGGGCATACGTGCAAGGGTAGTCATTTGCCATTCCGTTGAGGAAGAGGCTGAGTCGGCCTGGATGGCTTGTTAAAACACTGAAGTGGGATGCCCACCTGAAGACTGTCACCCATCCCTGTATTGGTCTCAGCGGCTGGGAATCGAACTGGTAACCATTGAGTAGCAAGTCCAACACCATAACAACTAGATTGCCCAGCCAGGTTTGGGAATTGTCGGAGTGAGAGTTTTCACAGGCCAGATGCCCTTCTTATCACAGCCTCAAAGCACTGAAGGAATGAAGGAGTTTAGTGGCAATTTTGTATATAAAAATTCATTGACAGAGTAGAGGCATTCTAACACACTTATTTTAAACAGATACCTGTTTTGACATGAGACAATAATGCTCATAAACAGCCATGTCATACAACAAATAACATTTACCTACCTACATACCTACCTACCTCCATTTCAATGGCCATTTTCCAGGTGATCGTGGGTTAGCCCGTTCCCCATCGGCTTTTCCCTCCACTTGTTCAAGAACAGAACATTTGGGGAAAACCGACTGAATGTCCTTCCTGTCACAGTGTCACCCAACCAATGGCATCAAAGCACTGAAGGAAACAGCGATAAGAATCTATGAGCTGTAAATCAAAAATGCCCACATTGGTGTTTTAAAACATTGTTATACTACCACTACTATTAGGGTCTTATGGCCATTATACAGGACAACCTGTGTTAGCCACCACCTCCAGTTAAGAACTGGAGGATTTTGCTGGAGCGAAGTTTTACTGCCCGCATTCCCTGGCTAACTAGTGCATTTGGATTAGGGAGAAGATGCTAGAATTCTCCTCAATGGTGCACCGTCGCCGTACCATCAAATAAAAACTGTTATATCAAATTATCAATGGACAAACATATCTGCCGATTAATCAACTAATCATTCATCATTCTCCATCAAATTTGTCAAAAGATCTTCTAGTTATCCTGTCAGGAACTTTCTACCACTTGATACAAGGTTTTCCTGGATTAATAATATCTTGTAGTGACCTTTTACCTAACTTTCTACATCTACCAGTGCCGCCATCTAGCGATTGTCAATGCCTGTCATCATCATCATCACCATCATTGAAAGGTACAGAGATGGCACACGTAACACACCAATGAGGAGAATTCTAGCATCTTCTCCCTAATTCAAATGTGCTAGTTACCGTCAGCAACACCCAGCACTGCAGGCTGTAAAACTTTGCTCCAACAAAATCTCCAATTCTCAACTGGCAGTCTCAGCTAAACACGATGACCCGTATACCACATCACAACCATTTTATGGCCCTTTTCCAGGACCACCCAGTTGAGCCGGTGCGAGAAGAGAACTTCTGGACTTTATGGCGCAAGGGAAGATTAACAAAGGCAGACACACTGACAATCCGGCTGGGCGTCACTCCATCCGGACTAACCAGTGCCCACATCCACCATCCCCCACGATGACCCGTATACTGGCCGTAAAACGGTGTTGCTGTTGTTGTTAAGTGGTAGCAGAGGGCAAACACTTACAAAGTAGCGTTTCTCTCGTTCTGGCAATGAAGCAACGAAGTCCGGAGTCAGCGGCGTTTGACTTAAATGAACGTTCGTAATGTGCTCAATTATCTGATTCATCTCATTAATGGCAAGTGGCGATGACTGACTTAAAACATCAATATGCATCACTTCATGCGTATGCTGTGCCACAGCAGCGGAAAATGAATCATGAATATTCATGCCCCCATTCACTGGCGATGCACTGTTCGTGGATGACAACTCGGTGGCAATGATCGGAGTATTTAGTGATGAGACGTTCTGGCTGTTCTCATGAGAATTTAGTGACGAGACGTCGTGACTGTTCTCCTGAGGATCTAGTGATCTGTTCTCCTGAACACTGTCGGTACAATTTCTCAACGTTTTCTCTTGTTGTTTCTGAGCCAAAAGCATCTTCACTTCAGTAATGTATTTTGCTTTCTTTGCGTGTGTATATCGGCCCGTCTTTATGGCTGCAACAAATCAGTTAACATTCTCAGTGTGCAGCCTCAGTATCCAAATATCCAAGTAATCAAGTTACTTGACTCCCAGTGTGACACTGTGTAGCATTATATTTATAAAATGTCGACATAAATTTTAAAATGTCAACTACATTAGCAAGCAATGTGCCACATACATTAAATACTGCATGTAGCAGAGTTACTGTTTATTTATCACTGAGACTTAATAGAACAGGTAATACATCTGGTAATACAAGTGCTCAACAGTAGCTGAGATGGGCAACCATATGGCCACAATAGACATGGGCCGAAAATTGGGGGGCTGTGTCCCTTTTGGAAGGGGGAACTGGGTTCCCATGTGACACAATGTGGCCTGGGCCGAGGCTTAGCTTCGTATCAAGTGGCATCTTGATCCATTCAGCTGTTTGGCCACAACAGACATGGGCCTAAATTTGGGGGGCTGTGCCCCTTAGAGTGCGGAGCTGGGTCCACATCTAACACAATTGCACCTCAGATTCAGTATGTTTGCTGACATTGTGCGCATTACAAATGTTTGTATTATTATATTATTATTACAATGTTGCCCGGGCCGAGGCCTACCATCGTACCAAGTGGCATTTTGATCCATCCAGCCGTTTGGCCACAACAAACATGGACCGAAAATTGGGGGGCTGTGGCATCTAGCACAATGCATTCTGGGCCGAGGCCTACCTCCATACCAAGTGGCCACAACAGACATGGGCTGAAAATTGCATAAAGCATCATGATAATGTACGATAACGAACAGTTCTACATACCAGTGGTCGACATGCCGACCTGAAGACATTTCTTGAGCCGACAAGCTGGGCAGGCGTTACGTCTCCCAGGCTCAATAACACAGTCATCATTGCCGGCACATTTGTACTCAAGTCTCTGTCTCAAACTACGACGGAAAAATGCCTGCAAGACAATCAATGGAAACTACCATCAGCTTGTGTGTACATGTCATGGGCACAGTCAGGGCGATCATGGGATGAATCCCCCTTAGCTTCATGGAAGAGGAATTTGGACGATAGCAGTATAAACCTTGAAAATGAAAAGGAAAAGTAAAAATAGCATTAGTCCATGTGTCCAGAATTGCACTAAATATTGCACAAAAGCATCTGGTGGCCAGGCTCTGCCAGGACTCACTACGGAGCTTACAGCAGTGCAATGTGTCGCTAGTCTACGCTGGGTAAAAATTATTTTGAGGAGTGAAATTAACACTGACTGCAACCAAGCACGCACGCTGACCACCCAACCCATATATGATGTAGGCGGATGTTACAGACATGACCGTCACGTCTCATATTGTCGGTACTACCAACACCATGGTTGTGTATAGTTGACAGATGGACTATACACATGATCAGGGGTACCTGCACCGCTGCAGATCTGCCGCATGCACACGCCAATAAATCTGCTGCAGCCATCTAGATTGCTGAAACCGATGGCTGCAGCACGGATGGCGGATATTTTGTGACTGTCCATTGGAGCCATATAACATAGCCTTAAAGTAACCAACTGAACTTGTGTTTTTTTCTAATAGAAGAACTCAACAAACAATCAGAAACAAATAGTCCGACACAGTGAGTAAACCATCATATATTATACAAACAATATATGCTCAATGCAAGAGAAAACAAGTAATATATGAAAACATTACAAATGCGCCGTGACGCCATCTAGTGAATCTATTGTAACAACAACACTGCAGCCTTCTGGCAAGTTAATTATTGCCATGCACTAGAGGTTAGTCATAATGCTAATACTAACCGAAACCCTAGCACTAACCCTAACCCTAAACACTAACCTCAACCCTAAATGTAACCTAACTGTAAACACGAAATATAGTTGTGTCTATAATGCATTTGTGCATCTGAGCTAACAGTCGTTTTCGCTATTAAGGGGCACGACCTTCGTGTACCTAGCCACTTCCTATAATGTATGTCATCACTGCCACATATAACAACTATTCGAGTTTTGGTACTGCCGACACGTCAGGAACCGGATGTGGCATGCATGCTGAAAAGAAGTATTTCATCGTTTTACTGTTATGGTTAAGGTTAGTAGGGTTTAGCAGGGTTAGGATGCGGCCATGCTAAACTATGCAGGCAAGTCGGGCGAGGCAGGCTACGTTCAACGACGGTTGACGATAGTTAGCCGCCTCGCCGACAGTGCCGATTTGTAGGTGCGTGAGATCGCGGTGCTAATTATGTAATCATCCGTGGGTAGTGGCGCACTATGCAGGCGAGGCTGGTAAGGCGGGCGACGATGGTTGACGACAGTTAGCCGTCTGATTTCAGTAATGTATTTTTGACAGCCATGTATGT
>Ga0056133_10000221_pt1 | contig 12837 bp, 7 predicted proteins | sample WorMetGr2BELIZE1_FD_67351 | JGI IMG/M metagenome (GOLD analysis project Ga0056133, IMG submission 67351) | Marine gutless worms symbiont microbial communities from Max Planck institute for Marine Microbiology, Germany - Inanidrilus... ... | reverse complement strand
CGTACCAAGTGGTATCTTGATCCATCCAGCCGTTTGACCACAAGAGACATGGGCCCAAAAGTGGGGGGCTGCTGTGCCCCTTTCGGGGGAGGGGGAAGCGGAGCTGGGTCCTCATTTAACATTGTCGCCTGAACCGAAGCCTGTCTCCATACCAAATGACATCTTGATCCATCCAGCCATTTGGCCACAATAGATATGGGCCAAAAAGTGGGGGACTGCTGTGCCCCTTTTCTGGGGAGGGGGCTGGGTCCCCATCTAACACAATGTCGCCTGGGCCGAGGCCTACCTCCCTACCAAGTGGCATCTGGAATATTCCAGCCGTTTGGCCACAGCAGACATGGGTCGAAAATTGGGGACATGCACCTTTTGGGGGAAGCTGGGTCCCCTCTAACACAATGTGGCCTGGGCCAAGGCCTATCACCATACCAAGTGGCATGTTCATCTATTCAACCACCTGGCCACAATACACCAACGTCACAGAGACGACAGGACAAGACAGACAATGGTCCGATAGCATAGGGTGAATCGTTTTACAAATGGTCACCCCAAAACTATTTTGTTCTATAAAAAGCAGCTAAAAAGATCCTTAAAGTAGGCAAAACATGATGGCCCACAACAGTCTACTAAACACTGGCATAGTTCCAAATGTGAAGTCAAGCAATCAGTTTTCACCGACAAGACTTTTCACTGAAGTTTGGTGAATTCCCTGACGTTTCCAGGTTCTCCAAATGAAGTGGTCACCCTGGTTGGTTTTTCAAACGTGTTACTATCGAGATCCACAACGGATGATTAGTTTTGCTACAAACCTCATGCGTGTGATGCTGCTGCTTACTCAGTTAGCTCTGCATTAGTTTACATTATCTTGGACCCAAGTGGATGTAATCCTAACCATCCAACCAACCAACCAAGCACCAGCAAAACAGACCTTACTACGGGGCAATATTTGACGTGTACAGCAACAAACAACATTGGCACTGTTCAGTAACAGGTCGACAGCAAAGTGCACTGTACACTCGTTACGGAGGTGCAACCGGTCGAGATTTTCATGACCCGACCCGACCAGTAACCCTTCTGTGAAACCGGCTGGCTGACCGGCGAAAATTGTCGGCTCTTGACTGGCTGATTGATCAGCAAATCTTACAACATTTAGATCAGATAATGCCATGCTAAACAGGAAAAACAGCAGCATACACTACAGTAAGACTGCATTATGTTGATAAATGGCAATTAAGTCTACATTACCACATCTCAATTAAATGAAAAAAAAACAAAATATCGCAAACTTTGTAATAAATACATTAATGTTTTTAGTTTGTACTTGAAAAAGTTTCCTTCTGTCGGACGGCCGGTCACCTAACGTTGACCCGACTGGTAACCCGACCCGACCGGCAACTGGCGCCGGTCGACCCGACGATCGACCGGTTTCCATCTCTTACTTGTTAGCAAGTAATTTCCAGCCAAGATAAGTTCGGTGAAATTCTGCCCAGTTAATCACAACATGAAACTTGGTCGATGAGCCAGCTAATTGAGCAATGATGATGATCAGCTATGTTACACGCAGTTTTCTACCTCAGACAATGACATCCACCAACTTCGCTGTACCACAGAACGACAACTGACAGTCAAGAAACTAACCATTACACAGAAACACAATAATCATAATAATAATAACAAAAATAATCAGGCAGAGAGCAAGTACAAGCACTTGCTGACATTTCGCGTTCGGCGCTATGAAGCTATAGCAATGAAACCCGTGCATCGACTGCAAATCCGCCCAATAGTGCACAACTAGAGAGCACCCTTACCATTCCCCCAAGTTACATCCAGGTCCATACAGTAGTGTGGAAATGTGGCAAGGAACAGACAGACACACACACACACGGCTGTGGCCAATACACATTTCGCCTCCGCTGTGCCTCACGCGAAATGTAATAATAACAACAATAATAACAGGAAAACGACGCTAGCAATAAGTAATAGGAGCACAATATTAATATTACAAGATCTATGCAATGCGCAGTCAGCAAAATGTGCACACGGACGCATTGCAGCCCACTAGCACCATGTTGTAAACTTACTGCAGCGTACAACACACAATTCTGCAGTTGCCCATCTATCCACCTGCAATGTAATCTACAATAATGGCCTTACTAACTACAGACCGTGAAGAATTAAATAAGTCAGAGATAATGTGCAAAATTCTGCTAAGTGAACTGGCTTTAACGTATGTCCGAGCTACCATAAATATGTACAGAAGACACATACACAATTTTCAATGTGTAACTAAAGTGGGTACAGCAGTGCCACCAATAGGCTACCACAGTTTCACCACAAACATATCAGATAAAATGGCTTAGACAAACCAGTAACCTGCACTGTCTATTTCATTACACTGTTACAGCCTAATAAAACCTACACATAATGCACTTCCCCTCAAGGGGCAAGGTATAATCCACAACTTCTTAGGGGACACAGCATAATGCTCCAACTGTTAGGGGGGCATGGCATAATCAATGCCTTTCCCCTTATGTTATGGGGTGCGGCATAATAACCGTCACATTGTCCATCCACTCTGTTGGGATCAGTGCTCTGAGCTTTCTTCAGTGCTTTGACACTGCTGGTTGGGTGACAGAAAGGACTGGTTACTGGTTAAGGTTTTACGTCCCACTCTACACAAAATAGGTCATTTTGCAGATGTTCCCCAAGCCAATCTGTTGGCTTGGTATGGAAAAAAACAAAACCTAACACAACAAAAGCACACATTCACCAATCAAAAGAAATGTACTACAACACAAAATAAACAGAAAAAACTAAAGCCAGGTTTAGTCGCCTTCTTCGACATCCGGCCTGGAAATGGAGAGGGCCTATTCTGGTTTCGGTGCTTCATAAATCTGTCATTTACTTACTTACTTAGACACCCACTCACTTACAGCCCCAGACCCACACAGAGCACCTTTAGGATTACAATTTATTTCACACTTAGATATTTTGAGAATTTTTTTGCTTTCATTTCTGCGACAACAGTACTTACGCAGACAATCGACTGTAGTGGTATATACTGTGGGTATGTTTTACAGTACATAATTTGGTGGCATAATGAAATGCATTTGGCCAAAACTGCATCAGTGCTCCAGCGAAAGTCCCAAATAACAGAGGTTGCGAACGAGCCTTTAAATGGCAGAGTGCAAAATGCTAAAAGGCATCTTTGTTCACGTCACAATGCAGTGCAATGAGCCAACAATAACACAGAGGAAATGAACACTCCACAGACAACCATCAACTGGCCGTACTACAAATAACAAGTAAGTAATACAAAAGTGACAAAAATTTCAAACACAGTATAGATGTCTTCGTTCATTCTCATTTACTGGCATCGAAAAATTATTAGCCTGTAATTTGTTTAGTAGGGTTTTAAGTAACCGTATACCCATTATGTAGTTTTTAATTGATAACAATATACAAAAAATTACTGCTTATGAATATGACACTGCAACTATCAGATGCAGCCAATAAGTACATGGCAGAATACACTGTACTTATGTTTGACTAAGTTTAGTTGCAAAATACGACAACATCAACTTTACAGAAATACAAACTCTGAAGTTACGGAGAAGAAAAAAGAAAACGACAGCTCTCAACCACCAGAATGATGCCAGTATTTCAACATATGCTTGCAACTGGAATAACTGCTTCCTAGCAATATTATGTACAAACATCCAAAGTTCTATTGCCAATTTTCTGAACACAAACGTGTTAGCTGGTTTGCTTCCTTGATTTACATCTCCAGTTGTTCCAGACTGCTGTATCCTGACAACAGAACCTTTCATATAAACTTTTAACACCATCTAACACCTTGAGAATACCTAGAACTTAACAAAAGTTAAAAAGCTATATATAACGTGATCACTTGTACAAAAATTAAATCACAATATATAATACACATCTATCATGGGTCTCACAGAAATGAAAGCAAACAAAATGAGACACATCCATAATTACAGGTCAACAAGCAGCATACAAAACTAACTCTGGGGCCGTGATCAACAAAATATTTGTTAAACGTCATAAGTTCGTCAGAAATCTTTGCAAGTCTGTTGTATATTTTTCTCGCACACAGCTCTAATGAATTCATAAGCTTTTGTGTGCTAATTTTCAAATTCTTACAATCTTCTTAGTACTTATAAGTAGCTGCTGCCGAACTAATGAAAATTTATGATACGTAAGAATGCCAGAAAGGTATCTTAAATTTCTCTGTAAATCACAACTTTCACTAACAATTCCAGATTTTACCATCACATTGTAAGTAAGTAAGTAAGAATATTTGTACACGGCGCAAAAAAGCAACAGTCACTATGCGCCGTACTCCATGTACAGTATATACCACTGTAATTCTGTACTTCTCTACCACCAATTCACTATATCTCATACAAAGACATAGTTATTATGGAATGCTAATATGAAGTCTTATGATCTACTGAATGGTAAAAATAGGTAACCCCCGAAGGTCATTTCTGCTACTTGAAATCTTTCTGAGGCCAATATCTAAAAAATACAGCATGTACTGCACACAGAGTCAACTGCAATAATTGGAAGTTAACGTGAAGCTATTACTTTTACTGTCACATTTGACTGGAAGGACTAATCAAGGTCACTTGTGGTCATGTAAGTAGCTAATTCATAAAGAAGTGGCAAAATCTCCAAACCAGTATAAAATGGAGAAAGTTGTATTTCAAAAATGGTGCAAGATGCAGACACTGGTCACTGCACACCAGTAACAGAAAGTTACATACCGCCTACAGAGTGGCAGTTTGGCTTTATGGTAACACTGCTTGTCACACAATAAAGTTACTCTACGTCGAGCCCGTTTAGCATTGTAATGGGTGACCAATCGTGGGTATATCATCTTGGTATGTAACCAGCCACTCAGGCCAGCTAAACCTCCTACCCTCCGCAGGACGGGAAATTAGTACCTGTCAAGAGGCAGTGGCAATGACCTGCAGCTGGGAAGGTAACCATAGGTCTGGCATCACACCAGGCATAAATCACAGACTCTGTGGGGCTCAATGGGCTAAGGGAGATGAATACACCACCTACACCCCTGTAAGAGGTATGGTACCCTTTACTTTTTCTTACTGAATAGCATCAGAACTGTGTGACCTTATAGCCATTTAAGCAGTTTTTTTTCCACAAAAATGAGGAAACTTTATCTGGTTCTCAAAACCTTATCCCAACCTTTTCACTTTGCATTTTAAGGCTTTTCTGTCACAGCCAAGATGTTGTCAACTAAGTGTAACCATCACAAGTTGCTGGCAACACTGAAGACTATAAGATTAATTTGTGACTATTTTTGCAAATCGGGTCCCAGCTTAACATAATGTACAACATATGCCATGCATGCTATCAAGTTCACGGTAAATCAAGCTTTACACCCCAGCAAAGGCACCAGCCTAATCAAGCTATTTCTGTGCTATTTCAAGTCATCACTCAAATACACCAACAATTTCTGATAACGTAACCCCAAATAAACTAGTAATGCCGTTGTCAAACAACATTATTCAGTTGCCTTTCAACGTCACTTTAATAAAATCAACAGTTTTCGCTTAATCTTGTAGTACTGTTTGTTTCTGCAAAGAGGAAACTATGTTGCTATTGTGAGCCAACTGCTGATGGCACGAAAAACAGAATAAGAGAAGTCAAATATGAAAACAAACCATTAGGACAGCAGAAAACGAAGCGCAAATTTGAGTGTTTTTATTTTTATTTAGTTATTTATTAAAATCCTGGAATGGTTATACAATGCTAGCATGAGCGAGCAGTGTTTTATGTCAACTTGACAAACAACAGGTCACTGCAGAAACAACCAACAATGCTAGCACCGAATGGAAACTACTGGGAGTGGGACATGCCTAAATTAGACAGCTATGTATCCACATATCCAAAAACCAGTTAACAATGTGAGCTAATACCGTATATCTAAGCACAGAAACTCCCCCGTACATCAACTGGCCAGATAAACCAATCAAAAAATGAAAGGCAGCAAGTGACACTCTGTGTAGTAAGTCTCCGATGGTAATACTAGGAATTTCTCGTCAACACAAAAAGGAATGGACAGACACCTGTACGGAATACCATTCAGGATACGATACAACAGCCTCGTCCACGCATTCCTTTCCTCTCAGAACCAACGGACGACTTTGACGATACGGGTTGCTTTGTATGATCTGACGTCTGAGCGGTTCCGCTGGGGGCAATCGCATCTCCTGGCTGGGTGTAAGTGTTGCCGTTTGACATGGTCTTCTTGATGATCGACTTCAAGCGTTTCGTCTCGGGTTCGTGGCCGTTGACCACTGGTGAGACGTCTGCTCCACTGCTTGGAGGTGGGCACGACGCGGCTCTTTCGAGGGGATGTGCACTGCTGCCACCTCCGGTTGCCTGGACGGGTGCAGTAGCCGGAGCTCCGTCGGCATCCGAGGCAGAATGCAGTGTCGGAACGGTAATTGTCTGCATTGTCAACACAAAACTCTGTCATGACTTGGACAAACTGAAATGAGTACAAACAGTTGGACACACGGGACATCACTACACGATGGGTACAAAACAAACTAGAATGTGGGCCAATGCCCAACGTGATGGCCGCCCTGCTGAACATAGGCGGCGCCCTTTGTTCAACGCTGCAAAGTTTGGCTAATGCTCACTACTTGACTGCCGCGCAGTAACGCTGCCAAGACGCGAAACCCGTTGAAATTTGCAGGGGTGCCCCAAACTACTGTACCGATCTCAGCCGCTAGTGGGCCGAAGTTCATCATATTGTGGGGATGTGGAGGAGATATTGCTGCTTAACAAGTTTTTTTCCCGATTGTCGATACGTGCCTTAGTTGCGAAGATATAGCCCGACAAAGTTGTGCGATGGTGCCCAGATGGCCAATTTTTAGCCATTTTTTGGGTCCTGCATTTCCAGCAAGCTGCGCGCAGCATGTATCAGACCTGCATTCTAAATTTGCACTAGGGCCACACCATGTGTCGAAGTATGGTAGACATCCAATGTGCGGCCGCTGAGATTAGGCGAGGAAAAAAAGGAAGAAGAAGAAGAAGATAGAAACCACAGGATGAAAATATAATGGTCTGCCCTATTTTATAGGGCAGACCATAACAAGGTTGGCAAATGCTGGATAGGAAGCACTCAGCAAGGTAAACAGGACAAGCAGACTAAACTGGTCAGTACAGCTAACACTGATGACTAAAAATTAAGTGTTGTATAGAGACAAAAGTGAGCTGAGGCAACAAGGGAAGACGTGGCTGGATGCAGTGCAACAAGGCACAAAGTTTTGAATAATAATAAAAGCATAGGTATACCCGTAGTAGCCCTAAGGACCGTAGGGGCCGGTACTGATCTCCAATTTTCGAGGCAGACAGCCGGCAGGTGATATCAGTCATAAACCAGGCAGTAGGCTGTTACTGCTTTCTGCCAAGCCACGCTTACCTTCCCATCTTCATAGCGTCACTGCCCTTCACCGGTACCAAGTAACACTGCTTGGTGACCTAAGGCACATGCATGCAAATAACTTGCCTAGTGTAAAAGTGGAACGGCCAGGGATGGAACCTGAGAGCTCCAGTTCGCTAGTCAAATGTCCTACCTACCGTATCACACCACCACCACACACCACAACTGTTTTATGGCCCTTTTTTCCGGGACCACCCCAGTGAGCAGGTGCCAGAAGAGAACTTCTGGACTTTATGGTGCAAGGGGAGATTAACAGAGGCAGACACATTGACCATCCGGCTGGGCACTACTCCATCCGGACTAACTAGTGCCAACCTCCACCATCCCCCATATTTTTTTACAGGTCAGATGCCCTTCCTGCCACCCAACCAACAGTGTCAAAGCACTGAAGGCAAACCTACTGTATCACCGCTGCAATAATAACAAGTGGTCAAAGTAATCTGGCATGAGGCCGCATCGCTGCCGCAGACAGACAGTTCAATCGCATTCGCCAGGTGGCGCCAATGTGCCCTCATGAAAATCCGCTTATCAAGCCTGCAACAGACGAGAATCGGTATGGTACCAGAGTGATAGGCGGCGACTTATCGTCGTCCTCGTCATCTTCTTCGGCACTCACGCTCAGCAACATCGTCTCCTGCAGTCTCAACGACTCTTCCCTCATGTCACGCAACGAGATGGAATCTCGGCGCTCATGCAGGCTGGAGCGCCGCTGCCACGCGCTACAATACAACGATCACACAACACATCATTCGCAGTAAAAGTAAAGTAACTACTACTACTATTACTACTACCACTACATCCGTTTAATGGCCTTTTTTCCAGGACAACCCGGGTAAGCTGGCACCAGGAAGGTAAACCATTCTCGATTTTACTGGAGCAAGAGATGATGGGGTGTCAGTGACATCAGCTGGACCATATGCAAATCATTTGCACCTCGCTCCAGATAGATAACCACATCAGCACCTCATCACTCATTTAACTTCATAGGCCGGATGCCCTTCCTGTCACACAACCAACACCGTTAAAGCAATGAAGGCACTGTAAAGCCTGTAAATTTGTACAGTGCTTCATACATGATGCTCATCTCTAAGGTATTGGCGTCAGAAAGCCATTGTAAAGGGTGCAGTGGCCCTTCTGTCAAGAGTTCAGCCGTGGAGAAAGGATGATGCTAGATGGAGCCAATGGTTAGGGTTACCAGTGCTTTGTGTTCCATTCAGTGCTATGATACTGTTAATGCCTTAAGTGCTTTCACACTGTTGGCCTGGTGTCAGGAACCTGTAAAAATTGAGTGATGAGGTGCTGGCATGGTTATCTGACTGGAGCAAGGTGCAAATCCTCTGCATATGGTCCAGCTGATGCCACTGCCAACCCGTTGTCTCTTGCTTCATTAAAATCCACATTGGTTTAACCTTTCTGGTGCCACTTTACCCAGGTTGACCTGAAAAGAGGACATTAAATGCATGTCTGTGTTATACACTGACAGCTGGGTGACAGGAAGGATATCTGGCTCATAAGAACTCTGTTCCACTAATACCCGGGGTTCTCTTTCAGCAAAGGTGGAGGAGAAGGACCCGAGAGGGATGAGCTGACCCGGGTTCCGGTGGAAAAACGGTCATTAAATGGAAGCAGTATTAACTCACCTCTAAGCCAATCAGTTATGACACATTAGCAACAGATGAGTTTTACCTAATAAGCAATACCTACTTCCCAATCACAGAACACACTACACTTTGGCAAGTACTAAGGGAAGGATGCTGAATTTTAACCGCCCTTTTATACAATTTTCATTTTCCCCCAAAATTTCGGATAAGCTAAATATTAGCTAAAATTTTTCATTAGTGAGATTGTATCAAGCATAAAAATTTGGTTACAGAGTCTGGCATTGTACAAGGATGCAGAAGCATTGCTAAGCTAAGTCATTCAAAGTAATTACATGTCACGAATGCTTTGAACATGCAACAGTCAATACAAAACAGTAATCATTTAAATTATACTCACAAACATGACTAGAACATTATTATAAATGAGCTCAGTTACAGGCAAACTGCTGATACTTACATTGATGCAGGACTCGCAATACTCGATCTGAAAAATATACAACACTCACTTTAACATTATAGGATCACAGACAGACACCCGTTTAATGGCCTCTTTCCAGGACAACCTGGGTAAGCCAACACCAGATACGTTAAACCAATCTGGATTTCTATGAAGCAAGAGATAATGGTGTGCTACGTGCCGTCGTTTTGACACAATACCGGCGTGTGACGGACAGACAGACAGACGGACAGATGGACGGACGGAATTGCTGTAGCTAATACAGTGCTTGCAATGCGAGCATTGCGCGCGCTGTACAAAGCAGTTTTTAAAACACACCAGAAATTGTCAAATGAATGTGTAGGTAATAAGTTCCAGGCCATCAGGCCAACCACAGAGAAGGCCTTACGACCAAACATCGAATGCAGTTGCAAGATAATGGCCTCTGTTCCAGGATAACCTGGTGAGCTGGCACCAAAAGGTAAAACCATTCTGGACTTTAATGAAGCAAGAGATGATGGGGTGGCAATGACATCAGCTGGACCATTTGCACCTCACTCCAGACAGATAGCCATGCTAAAAACATGAAAAATAATTCCTATGCACATGATGATCAGGGAGACAATCCCGGGCAGACAACAGAGGGTTCGACGGTGTCCTCTATAAAATGTGACCTTTGCTGGCATATTGATTAGCAGCGTCAAGGTGCCAGCCGCGCCAACGTTGCTGAAGTGATAGACTTGGCTGGGTCCGTTGACTGACGCTGAATAACAGGCGTCAGTCAATCAGGCCTAAGCCAGACAGTAGGCCACGCCTACAGGGGCGCGATATAAATACCTGACAAAGTTGCTCACGCCTACTCAGCCCTCCCTCACCCTTCAGTCACGCACACATTCGCACACATCATGAACCAGACTCCTCCCCTCCTGGGTTAGCGCAATGGGCCTGTCATAAAAAGGCTTCAGCATATGGGTCCAGAGTAGGCTGGACCCCTGCCCGAAGGAACATCTGATCCATTGACAACGAGAAGCACTGGGACAGTGCATACCTCTACCAAGGCACGTCTTACCCAGATCTGGAACCGTATCCGTATCTGTATCCGGATCGCCACCAAAAGTTAATAGTTCGTTCACTGGTCCACTGCCAACCTTCCCTGAAAATTTCACGCAAATCCGTTTGGAAGTTTTTGCGCAAAGTTTCTAACAAGCAGACAAACAGACGTACAATGACGATTACATATCCTCCTCCTCGGAGGTGACAAACAGTAATTTTGGACAAGAATCGGAAACCTGCGTGCTGAGCTCCGACGTCGATCTGAAAGACGTGCTCCACTTTCACGTCCCAGCTTTTTATGTCTGTTCCTGACGGTCTCCATTATGTCCACAATCTGCTGTTTTACCTCGATGTCTTCGCACAGATCTGCACATGACAGATGGCACAGTGCAAATTTTCACCACGGCTCTACCGCAGTGATATTTGACTTCTGCAAGTTGTTTTACCCTTTCTTTAACTTTCACTTGAGCAAAATCATTATGCTTTACTTTAGCTGTTACTTTTTAGAAATATCTTACTTTTTTAATAAATCGTTTCACTGTTCTTTCACTTTTACTTAATGAAGACAGAAAACCAACCTGCACGTTTTTGCCTCGAGTAGTATTTAGTTTCAGATCTAACTTTATTTACCAGTAACATAGAGTACGGTATACTATTTCACAGGTAAAGCATATATAGCATGAAACCTAAAACTTGGAAGACAAGATGGGGAATATGCAATACATACTTGGAAGCGTGAATATTGGATTCAAAGTATGAATAATTCACCTGAAATATGGATGATCCATTAGTGACACTGGGCTCGAAGAACCAATAACCATACTGTGGACAGGATCCAGTCATATTTGGCATTCCACAATAATTTTTTGTGTCCCTGAGGGTAGAAAACTCCCACCCTGAGCTCTGGAAACTCCCACACTGAGAAAGAACCCACCCTCAGGTTGAAGCTGACAACACCCTGTACCAAATCTTGAAATCGCACCATGTACAGCATGTAATCACCCTATAGTCATAGACAACTCCAACACAAACAGAGGAAATTGCAAGTCAGCAGCTGCTGTTGTTGGCACATAGATCACCACAGGACAAGGTTTAAAAACCCCAAACCAGGAGGATGAATAAAAGGGACTGACAGGACTATCAGCACGGCCACCCCAAACATCTCAAACTCGCACCCTGAACCAGAATGCTGGAAAAACCACTCGTATTCAACGGCACTGTATTTGAAATAGTGCCAAACACTACTCTCTTTCTTGCGACCAGGGTTCGATTTCTGAAATTTTTGGTGCCGGAGTCAGATTATGAGGTAGAAGATTCAGGCGCCATAGCGATTGCGTTAAAATGATCCCGGCTGCACTTTTCGAGTGAATTTGCAGCCAGGGTCATGATTTTTCCAGCCGGGGTTAAACTTCGGTGTCAAATTGAACCGTGCTTGCAACTAGACAACAGCTGTACTAAATCCATTGTTCACAAAAGTGTTTTTTCCATTGTAGTCCAAGTCAAATTGAAAGTCACTTTACCATTTTTTTCAGTTTTACTTTTCTTCGACTTTTGACAACATCAGCTGCCTTTTCCTTTAGCTTTAACTTATTAAATCTTTTCACTTTTGCTTTTACTTTTGCTAAACTCATTATGCTTTTCTTTTATTTTTGCTCAAGTTAAATATCACTGGACTACAGTTCTCCATCATGGAGAATCATTCTTCAAAACTGGTTCAAATCATCTCACACAAAATTACAACAAACTTAAGAATATGAGAAAGGTGTCTTCAAGAGTCATAAATTGCAACTTTAAAGCCTTTTACCCTGTTGTCCCCCCCCCCCTCCAACAGACTTCCAAGCAATGGTGACTGTCTGCAGAACAACAGTCATCTGCAAATTTGTTATCATAGAGGGAATTATCAGCCAAATGGTCAAAACTTTGGGTTAAACTTAGTTTAAAAGCAGGCTTTATACTTTAAACTGAGCATTGGATTGGCTTAAAACTGGAACTGCTTCTGATTCTCGTTTAAGCTTAGGTTTAAAAATTTAGTTCCAGTGAAACAGTCTGAACCTTACAGACAGATCTGATACAACCCTAAACTAGAAATGTGGGCCAAAGCCCAACGTGATGGCCGCCCTGCCGAATATAGGTGGTGCCCTCTGTTCGACGCCGCAAAGTTTGGCTGACGCCCACTACTAGAGTGCCGTGCAGTAATGCTGCCAAGATGCGAAACCCGTTGAAATTTGCAGGGGTGCCCCAAACTA
>Ga0056133_10000217_pt1 | contig 12974 bp, 13 predicted proteins | sample WorMetGr2BELIZE1_FD_67351 | JGI IMG/M metagenome (GOLD analysis project Ga0056133, IMG submission 67351) | Marine gutless worms symbiont microbial communities from Max Planck institute for Marine Microbiology, Germany - Inanidrilus... ... | reverse complement strand
ATCTCAGCCGTCGCAAAGTGGATGTCTGCCATACTTGCACACATGGTGTGGCCTTAGTGCGAATTTAAGACACAGGTCTGAAACGTGCTGCACGCGGCTCGCTGAAAATACAGACGCAAAAAAGTTGCCAAAAATCGCCATCTGGGCACCATCACACAACTTTGTCGGGCTATATCTTCGCAACTAAGGCATGTATCGACAATCGGAAAAAAAACTTGTTAAGCAGCAACACGTCCTCATAATATGGCGAACTTCTCCCCACTAGCGGCTGAGATCGATCCGGTAGTTTGGGGCACACATGCAAATTTCAACGGGTTTCGCGTCTTGGCAGCGCTACTGCACGGCATCTAGTAGTGGGCATCAGCCAAACTTTGCGGTGTTGAACAGAGGGCGCCACCTATGTTCGGCAGGGAGACCATCACGTTGGGCAATGGCCCACATTCTAGTAACTGTTAGTTTGACCTTTCAGTGCTCAGCTGGTCATCTGTAAACATGTCACCACCCGCTTCCAATACTGCAAATGAGAAGTAAACTAGAATGTGGGTCAATGCCAAACGTGATGGCCGCCCTGCCGAATATAGATGGCGCCCTCAGTTCAACGCCGCAGTTTGGCTGACGCGCACTACTAGAGTGCCGTGCAGTAACGAAGCAAAGATCCTAAACCCGTTGAAATTTGCTGGAGTGCCCCAAACTCCTGAACCGATCTCAGCCGCTAGTGGGCTGAAGTTCACCATATTGTGGGGACATGCGGAGGAGATATTGCTGTTTAACAAGTTTTTTCCGATTGTCGATACATGCCTTAGTTGATAAGATACAGCCCGACAAAGTTGTGCAACGGTGCCGACATGGCGATTTTTTGCGTCCTGTATTTTCAGCGAGCTGCGTGCAGTACATTTCAGACCTGCATTCTAAGTTCGCAGTAGGGCCACATCATGTGTAGAAGTATGGTAGACATCCAATCTGCAACTGCTGAGATTAGGCAAGGAAAAAACCAAGAAGAAGAAGAAAGAAAGAGACAGGACAAAAATATAATGTCCGAATCTGCTATGCAGGGCGGCCATAATCAGTTGGCCATGTATGTCTTATGCACTACAATGTTTAAACAAGAATTATTTTGAGATGCTTTTGCAATTCAGTCCAGAGTCACAGTTGGCTAACTCTGGTACAAAGGCAGAACGTTAACAGCAGTACTTTTCATCACAGAAATGTGACTGCAATGCAAGCGTATGATCAACAGGGCACATAAGTTATTTAAAATAATATCTATGGTTCACCCACTTCTGGTGATATGTACCAGGCGAGACTGTGTTGAGGTGCTGGCATGGTGATCTGTCTGGAGCAAGGAACAAATGATTTGCATATAGTCCAGCTGATGCCACTGCCACCACATCACCTCACGCTTCATTAAAACCTAGAACAGTTTTACCTTGCTGATGTCAGCTTACACAGTCTGTCATGGAAAAGAGGCTGTTACACAAGTGTTGTTGTAATTAATTAGTATAATAATTATTACTATTTAAGTATGTAATTATTATTACTTAATTATTTATTATTTCATTTTAGTATTATATTGTGTTGTTTGCTGTATTACTTAGTTACACTATTAGCGAACGTAAACCGCTATATGCTGTCGCCCGTCTGTCTGTCGGTAACACTCGTGCACTCTACTCGGGCGATTGAAATTTTCCGCAATATTTCTATGGCATTTGGTACCTTGACCATCCGTTGACATATACACTATGGAGATTGCCTCAGGGGAACCCCTCCACCGGGGCAGTTAAACACAAGAGGGGTAGCCAAATATAGTGATTTTGGATCTATCGAAGGCTATATCTCGGAAACAGTGCAAGATAGGAGGTAAGTTAGTATTAATCACTAATAGGAAGCCGCATATGAGCTTGCAATTGATATGAAGATCGGTGACCTTGAATGACCTTGAACGGCGTAATGGCCATTATATTGCGTTATTTCACCGAACTCGTGTACGATATCGTCGTAAAACAATTACCTCGCTTTCAAAATCTACTTCTAATAGTCTATAACCATATTAAAACGATCTGAGCAATTATCCAGCGATTATTTGCGCAAAACAAGCTGATAACTTGGTCTGATGGGCGTAGGTGCATAGATGATTCATTATGTGCATAGATTAGACCTAGCATAGATATTTATAGTAGAAATTAGGAAGTCGGTTCAATGGGCGTAGGTGCTGGCCTATACATGTACGATGTTGTCATAAAGAATGAGCACATTCGCTATCTCATCTCCTGATGAGTTCTTGTTTTATTTTAGTTACATGTACATTATTTCCCTTTTATTCGTACAAAACTGAAAAGCTTGTTTGAAATGAATTTTGATAGTTACAACAAAAAGCATAACATGTCACTTTCTTTTTAATTGTTTTATTCACAGATCTGTATATATATCCTTATCATTGTAAGTTAGTGAAAGGTCAGGTTAAGAAGATCTGGGATAAATAGTCTTTGTTTACTTACATGCGCAACAAATTGTTTTCACATTAGTCCTTTTCCACCAATTTTTTCCCGCACGACGCTAGCTAGCGCGGGTATTTGCTGTCGTCGTATGTCTTTGTCTGTCTGTCCATCTGACACGAGTCGGTGTTCTACTGAAATGGCTAAACGTAGGATCACACAAAGAACACCACATACAGCCCAGGGACTCTAGTTTTCTGATGCTGACAATCTCGGCAAACTCAAACGGTGTCACCCCAGTGGAGTTGCCAAATGCAGGTGGGGTACATTAAATGCAGTGCGCTAGCCTGACAATTGGCAACTTTCGACACGAAGCGTTGTCAACTTAGTTCGGTCGCAAGTTTATCACACTGAGCGTCCACCTTAGTTGTTTGCAGCACATTCGCCGTGATGCAGTGCGTCGTGCGGGTTTGTCAGCCGCAGCAACAGCTGATCCTTGTTACTGTACAGTCACATCATATTGCTTCGTTAAGGATGATCCGCTGCATTACACAGCTATACAGCTGTTATTACCATTGTAATGTTTAATAACTGACAACACTATATTCTGTCGTTTTACCTACGTTGGAATATGAAGTTTGCAGATGCACCACACAATAATGCACGTACACCGCGAGTCCTTGTGCAATCTGTGTCCACTGTAAAAAGGTAGCGGCCACAACTGTGGTCTTCTCTACACGATGTGGCTGCTTTAACAGTTGTCATTAATGTCATTTACAGTGGCATTGTCACGATCTGGTGTGAGGAGGAGGGGGCACAAAACTACAGGAATCTTTTTGTCACACACAAAATGTTGTGAAATAATAGACTGAACAAGGAGCATCTAGCGGCGACTGAACTACCGCAGCTGCTGTCGCAGTAATACAAGTATGTATGGAGAGGCAACTACACAAAGTTGCTATCAGACTTTATGCAGCTCCAAACTGAAAAAAATTAAACTGTTGGAAGTTGAGGGGGCACGTGCCCCACAGCTGGCAATGCTAATGGTCACTCAACAGCAAGATTATTACTGTGTGAAGCTTACTGAAGGAGATCCGAGTGGCTGCTTGGCCATCCACAATAATGATACCGTGCACGGTGGTAGGCCATCAGTGAGAAAGAACTTGTTATATTTTGATGAGCAGAAGTGTCAAGGTTAAGGTCTGGGTTCTGTGGAAGAAATGGTAGAGGAAATGCTTGTTGTTCCTAATTCTTATCTGACTTCTGTGCAAAAGTTGGCAACATGGTTGACAGAGTGTAATAATGGTTACACGTAATGTGCTGCGGCATCTGCCGGTAAATACCTCATGGTTCGACAAACAAAATACACTGTCATATCAACAACTCTGTCTAGCGCACACCTATGTCGGAATATTGAGTTTACAAATGCACAAAATGACGGCGCATCCCATGAATCCTATGATGTATAGATGCCTTTCATCAGAAGATTGATGTATGTCTCCGCAGATGAACCCTCAGCTTGGCACAGATGGCTCAGGAAGAGATAAGTCGGGCACTTAAGTCCAATGGTGCGCAGTGCCGGAAGACGCAGCAGCAGCTTGGCAAAGCGGCCAGGATCGTCCGGATACTGCCGTCGGCAATACTCTTCCAGAGTGACGTAAACCTTCTCACGAAGTGACTCCACGTGTGCCGTCATCTGAAGACCCTTCGCATCTGGAAATACAGTGCCAGACACTGAAAACATGAGCACCTTCATACAGCGAGTAACAGTAAATTGATTAAAGGTACTGTACCAATATTCACCAACTCATATAAAATGCATAAACAGTCCACCAGAACATGAAGATCCACTGGTACTGTAGTGACTGACACTGAATGCCAACATACATAATACAATAACTGCTCAGACACAGAGACGTTAGGCCTCAAGACTAAACTAGCCTCCAGACCAAAATTATGGCCACGGCTCAAGACACTGTGACCTCAGCCTTAAAGTTTTGGCTCGGTCTAAAATGCAATGTTCTTCAATTTCAGAACTGCAGGAGTGTAGGTATGCAGATTATCCTGTAGTCAAGGAACACTTCCCTCAACTAGAAATGTGGGCCGATGCCCAACGTGATGGCCGCCCAGCCGAATATAGGTGACGCCCTCTACAACAGTTTCGTAATTTCATTCCTTGTACCATGCCGCAAAGTATGGCTGACGCCCACTGCTGGAGTGCCGTGCAGTAACACTGCCAATATGGGAGAACACAAGACTTCGGACGTGAAGTGAATTATGCACCTGGCAAAATTCCACCTGGGGGCAAGAGCCCCCAAAAATGTATATGTAGTGTACCAGCCCCGGAGATGGCAAAGTCTGGTTGGCCTCCGTTTAGCGACATCGCTGCAGTAACGAAGCCAACACGTGAAACCCGTTGAAATTTGTAGGGGTGCCCCAAACTCGCCAACGGATCTCAGCCGTTAGTGGGCCGAAGTTTGCCATATTGTGGGGTCATGTGGAGGACATATTGCTGTTTAACAAGTTTTTTTCCGATTGTCGATACATGCCTTAGTTGCGAAGATACAGCTTGACAGCATTATGCGATGGTGCCCAGGTGGCAAATTTTTGGCGATTTTTTTGCATCCTGTACTTTCAGTGAGCCACATGTAGCACATTTTAGACCTGCATTCTAAATTCGCACTAAGGTCACATCATGTGTCAAAGTATGGCACACATCCAATCTGTGATGGCTGAGATTAGGCGAGAAAAAAATAGGCAGAAGAAGAAAGAAGAACCACAGGACGAAAGCATAATGTCCACATTTGCTACGCAGGGCGGCCAAAAATAGACATCATCGAGCCGCAGTAATTGTCTGGAGGGTAAAGGCCAAATTCCATTATGCTCTCCAGCTCGCTATCTTTGCTAGCTAGATACGACAACCGTTTTACAGGCCCTTTTTCCGAGACCATCCGGGTGAGCCAGTGCCATAAGAGAACTTCTGGACTTTATGGTGCAAGGGAAGACTGACAGAGGCAGACACACCGACCATCTGGCTGTGTGCCACTCCATCTGAACTAAGCAGTGCCCACCTCCACCATCCGCCCATTTTTTACAGGCCGGATGCCCTTCCTGCCACCCAACCAACAGTGTCAAAGCATTGAAGGCAACTAGCGCATTCGGATTAGGGAGAAGACGCTAGAGTTCTCCTCAACGGTGTTACCTGCACCGTCTCCGTACCTAGATAGCGCAATGGAATTTGGCAAATTCAATTACAGTTATCTAGCTCGCAACCTGGCCCGCCAGCTGGTTCGCGAGCTCGTGTGCGACCTGCTTTGGCTAAATTCCATTATGCTATCTAGGTCGCAGACTTGTCGCACATCACATCCTGGCTTCCAAACTGTCGCAGACAGGTCACTTGGTCACAGACCGGTTCAGGCCATATTCCATTACGCTACCTTGCTCGCTAGCAGGTCTGCTACCAGCATGCTCGTTGCTTCATAAACGTCTGACAGGCAACAAGATGCACGTGGTATCCCAAATGACACAACATAGTTATGCACACTGCAGTATACGAACTGCCTTATCAGGAACAGCTGTAATTTTTTCAGACCAACAGATGTGATTCTTCTACCTCACCAATTCTGAGAAACCTAATCATGAATCAAAAAGATTTTGCAAAAGCGCGATCTCGGCTTGGCACTGTTCAACTCTGTTGTCTAACAACTACACATTGAGCAAAATAAACACAAGACACTCCTTAAAAAGGAGACTGCACCACAATACAGTCATGACCAACCCGGATTGAAGAGCACGATGACTCGAAGACAGCCAAGTTCAAACCGATCGACACACATGGTCCGCATCTTGAGCACAAGATCAGTCAGAACGCGATCGTAAATCTGACTCAGACCAAAGTGCTCTGCTGCAGGTCCCCCTTGACCAAGTCGTAGACTCGAGGACAGCGCAAGGCAATTGTTTAATGCGACAGATCGGTGTGCAAATGACGATATCAGCAGCTCGTTCCAGCCTTTCAAACAATCATAGCAACACAATTTAAATAAAACTAGAATTCATTAAAATGCTATTCTACTCAACAAGAAGTCAACAACTGCAACTGAAGTTGTACGCATTCCAAATATTTATTATTACTTATTTGATTTTGAAGTAAAGGTACGGAGATGGTGCAGGTAACACAGTTGAGGAGAACTCTAGCGTTTTCTCCCTAATCCAAATGCGCTAGTTGCCTCCAGTGCTTTGATGTTGTTGGTTGGGCGGCAGGAACGGCATCCGGCCTGTAAAAAATATGGGGGGATGGTGGAGGTAGGCAATGGTTAGTACCGATGGAGTGGCGCCCAGCCAGATGGTCAGTGTGTCTGCCTCTGCTAATCTTCCCTTGCACAATAAAGTCCAGAAGTTCTCTTCTAGCACCGGCTCACCCGGAAAAAGGGCCGTAAAATGGTTGTGGTTGTGGTGGTTGGTTCTGAAGTAACCTGAAATCGTGTAAACTGCCAAGATCATAAGAATGAACCACAACCACTGGGATTCTAGTACTGTGACCCTTCTACAAGCAGGTGATGTAGATGGAGACGAAAAATTATGTTAGAATTTTTCATTGATGATTCTAAGTTGCATAGCTCAGTAAACTATTGTCATATCAGACATTAGGTACCATAACAAAAACATTAGCAGTAGTGAACGCAAGTAAAATATGACTACATTTCCAGCAAACTGTCACGGAAACATGAGACTGAAAGTTAACTAAATGCCAGTTAATCAGCAGACAATGAATACTTAAGTAGAACAAAACGATTTATGTTTTCATGGGATTTGAAATCATAATCCAGAGAAATTGCTCAACATAATAAAAATTGCAAAACCGCTGGTATAAGGTAACATACAGCCTATGATCATTTCCACATTATCTATGTTCATTCCTCAGAAATGCATAATTATGTATTTCTAACAAAATATGACAATTAACAGGCAACACAATTCACACAAAACTTGTTGTCTAAGAATCTGGCATCACAGATGGCATCACAAAAACCACAGCATAAAACTTATCAAGTAGAAATACCAGCTTTGAGAATCATCAGCTGGTCATCGGATGAAAGCTCGGTGAAGTGTGGAACAGCCAATGCCCAGTCAACAAGCGTGTGTGACAATTGACTGCAGATTGAGTTCCAAGAGTATGCTGGCATCGTGTCGATATCCTCAATAGTCTGACCACTATCGGAGTTCGAATCAATTCTCATCTCAGCCGACAAAATGCTGTCGATCAGCATTTCTCCACCAGCTGTTGTACTTTCTGCTTCCATCTCGCCCTTCTCGGCACCAAGCCGCTCCTCTTGCACCGCTGCAAAATCAACAACTGTTCATCGAATTACTTATTAACATTAAGTACTCCTTTAAATAACTGAAGCTAATTATGGCCGCCCTATGCAATAGGGCAGGCCATTATATTTTTGCCTTGTGGTTTCTTCTATCTTCTTCTATCTTTCTTTTTTCCTCGCCTAATCTCAGCCGTCGCAGATTGGATGTATACCATACTTCCACACATGGTGTAGCCTTAGTGCAAATTTAAGATGCAGGCCTGAAACGTGCTGCATGCGGCTTGCTGAAAATACAGGACGCAAAAAATCGCCAAATATTTGCCATCTGGGCACCACTGAACAACTATGTCGGGCTATATTTTCGCAACTAAGGCACGTATCAACAATTGGAAAAAAAATTTGCTAATCAGCTATATCTCCCCCACACGTCCCTACAATATGGTGAACTTCGGCCTAATAGCGGCTGAGATCATTTCGTTGTCTTGGGGCACCTCAGCTAATTTCAACGGGTTTCGCATCTTGGCAGCGTTACTGCACGGCACTCTAGTAGTGGGCGTCAGCGAAACTATTGAACAGAGGGCGCCACCTATATTCGGCAGGGCGGCCATCACGTTGGGCACATTCTAGTTTCATGAAGTTTTTTTCATGAAAACCAAACCTAAATTTTGTCACCTATGAGCCATCATTTTGCTGCACTATAAAAAATTTTTATACACTTGTTCCACTGTAACTCAATGTGACTCAGACCTTAATCTTCAACCTTATCATTCACAATTAGCTCGTTCTTTCTACGCTCATGGCCTACTGCCATGGAACATTATTTACAGACAAACACGCAGCTAGTTCACATCGCGCTAAGTCCTTCAGTAAGTTTGGCAAAGGTTATAATTATACCACTGAATGTGTGCATTTAAACTAATATTTCTCTTACTATTCACATTAATCACATGTCTACCAACCAACAATTACAATATTTACACCATATAATCAATGGTTTTGTTTCTCAGTCAAAGTGCCGCTTGGTGACTATTCATGACCAAAATTTTCACGACTTTTCAGAGCACAAAAATCAGAAGTTCAATTTCATGACTTTGCATGACCCACGGGTACCATTTAAAATTTCCAAGCATTCTTGCTCACTGCAGGGCACACTAATGCCCATTATATAATAGCTGTATTTAGGCACTGGTTGCATACCGACATCAAAGAGCCAATACAAAGAGAGCACAATATCCTTTCCCTTAGTCTTAGAAGCCAGTTGGTGGACCCCTGTAGCTCAAAACCCCTTAACCAATTTTGATGAAATTTGTTACCAGTGATTATGTCATGGACCCCACCATACATGCCAACTTGGGGTTTCAGAGCTCAAATGGGAGCATGTCCCCCATAGTGGTGAAGTTGTCACCCCCGGACACCCGGTGTCTATTTTTTCTTTCTATCTATCTTCACCTCCACCAAGGCTGATATGTTTTTGTCGTTATTTTTCTGTTGGCAACTTTGCGCAAAACCTTTGGAACGGATTTGCATGAAATTTGCAGGGAAGGCCGGCAATGGGCCAACGAACAAATGATTAAATTTTGGTGGCAATCCGGATCCGTATCAGAACACTGGTAAGACATACCTTGGCGGAGGTATGCACTGTCTCAGTGTTTCTATATTGTTCTAGCTCATCTGCACAGTTCACACTGTAAGTTGTAGGAACGTCATTAATGATTCAAAATACATGTTTTCATGCAAGATAGGTCATTTCTTGGGTTAGATTAAAATTTTAAATAATTTTTCATAATTGCAAAAATACTAAAAATTTCTTATTCCCGTAATGCTAAACTTGTCGTGAACCTTTGAATCGACATAACATTACTTGTGTAACAGTTACTGACAAAATTTCTGGTTCCATGTTACGGTTTTAGGGGTCGACCAATGCAAAGAAGACATTTTTGATTGCAAGAGTCTAAGGGTCATTGCCATGGCAACCAAATTTGGGTCAAAATCTCACAAAAATGGGTATAACTTCAGTTGTATGTGACACATCCAATTATCCATGCAGAGTTTGGTTTTGATAAAGGGTTTGTGCTATCATCAGTGAATTCATCTGTGACACTCCCATACACAAGGGACAAAGGGATGTTACCATGGCAACCAATTTTGCTATAAATGCATTTTTATGAATTAACCCAAATGTAATTACTTATAACAGGGGGTTTTCAAGTTTGGCCAATACAAAGACATTTCTGATTGCAAGGGTCTAAGGGACGTTGCTATGGCAACCAAATTTTGGCTAAAATAGGCAAAAAATCTCCCCAAAATGGCCATAACTTCAGTTGTATGCAACATATCCATGCACAGTTTGGTTTTCACGTAGGTTTGTGCTATCAGCGAATTCATCTGTGACACTCCTGTACACAGGGGACAAAGGGGTGTTAAGATCCATAATACAGAGACAGTATGACAACAGAGCAGTAAATTAACAGAGACCTTCTCGTTTCATTCCAGTTTGCAGGCAGCGCTGATAGCGACACGCCTGACACCGATTACGCTGGCGTTTGTCGACGATACAGTTGTTGTTCTCTCGACACGTATATTTGAGATCTTTACGAACCGTCCGCTTGAAAAATCCCTTACAACCTTCACAGCTGCACAGAGGCACAATGCACACATAAAAACAGTACCAAGATAGGTATGCAACTATGCATGTTGTATACATGATACAACTATCTACCTCCTGACTCAGATCTCTTATACACTGAGTCAAAAAAAAAACTGGACCACTTTTATTTTTACTGTAACTTTGTCAAATGTTGGCTGATTTTAATAATTCTTTCACTGTCTGAACCAGAAATTATTTCTGCTGTAACTTAATTGCTGCTACTTACTATCTTCCTGTGTGTTACTTAATGACGTCAGTATGACGTCATTCGCATTTGTTTATTCCGATCTGTTAATAATGGTAATTAGCAAAGAGGACAAGATTTTAAATAAAAACTTGTGGAAATCGAAAGGCTACAGTGCGAGAAGGTTTATTAAAGAATTTCCGGATAAGAACTGGAACAGAACGGGACTGGATTATGTGTTGAAGAAATTGCGTCAGACGGGTACTGTGGAACGGAAGGTTGGTAGCGGCCGGCGACGCTCATCGCGCACGATGCAGAACATCTATGTTGTTGAAGACCTCATCATAAGTCAAGAAGACAAACCCAGAACACATCAGTCAATACGGCAGATTTCACGAGAAACTGGTGTATCACAGAGTTCCGTTGTAAGGATTGTCAAAAATGACCTGTCGTTGAAATGTTTCAAACGACGCAGAGCCTAAGAACTGACGGCGTCCAACAGGTTGGCATGCTTAATCCGATCGCGACAACTGCTTAAACGTTACCCAGAACACCAGGTTGCGTTGATGTGGTTTACTGATGAAAAGATTTTCACTGTCGTGGAGCCGTCAAATTCGCAGAAGGATCGTGTGTATGCTGCCGTGATATGCTCAAGAAAACAGATTGCTGCCAAACGACTTCTTCGAACACGAAACACGTTTAGCCAGTCAATTATGGTTTCAGTTGGTGTGTCTAAACTGGGCTGTACGGAGTTGTTTTTCGTCAATCCAGGTACGAAAATAAACGGTGCATACTATCGTGATGTTCTTCTTCGGCAGTAACTGCTGCCAGCGATTCGACGTGTTTCAGGGAAGAATTTTATCTTCCAGCAGGACAATGCACCTGCACATCGCGCTCATGAAACTCTGCAGCTTCTGCGTCGAGAAACACCGGACTTCATTTCTCCAGACTTGTGGCCTCCAAACAGTCCAGATCTCAATCCAGTTGACTATGAGATCTGGGCTGCGATACAGCGTCGTCTTTACAAGATGAAAATTCACACCATCGACGAACTGAAGCAGCGGCTGATTGAAGTCTGGTGAGGCCTTGAACAGTCGACTGTTGATATGGCTATTGAGCAGTGGCTTGGAAGACTTAGAGCTTGTGTGCGTGCAAAAGGAGGGCACTTCGAACATAGCCTTTGAACTTACTGATTGTGTTGATTTTGTCAACCATTTATCACTTCTGTGTAACTGTGTTATGCTCTGTTTAAATATTCGATCACTGAGTAAAACAATGCTGTTCAAACGTTCATATTCATACTAGTGTTAGTTTTACAAGGTAATGCAGCAAAAAAAGTTAAGGTGCGGTGGAAAATATTACTCGTATCTTATCCGCAAATGGTTTCTGGTTATGATGCAAAAACAATTATTAAAATCGACCAACATTTGACAAAGTTACAGTAAAAATAAAAGTGGCCCAGTTTTTTTGACTCACAGTGTATATAAGGTATGATAAACAATTTTTCAATAAATCTCTCACTGTGCACTGCTGGAACATGGGCAGATAATCTAAATTTTATTGCAACTTTACTGGGTGAGTGACTAGTGTCTTAATGGCACATCAGAACATTACAGGCCACTCAGTGCCTTTACTGGAAATAAAACAAATGTAATGATGTCACTGATACTGTATACAGAAATTTTACTGCATAACAGTCACAGACATTGCATACAATGCATACTTCCACCACCTCTGTTATAACAGGGCCATCTTCCAGGTGACTCTGGATTAGCTGGTTTCTGTATTGGCTCTATTTCCAAAACAGAACCTTTGAGTACAACTGGCGAAGTATTTTTACAGGCCAGATGTTCTTCCTGTCACCCAGCCGACAGTGTCAAAACACTGAATGAAACAATGAATACTGCCATCACCAAATAGCTTAACTGCCAACGACCGCTGACACCGGATATATCGGTCGCAGCAGTGCAGTCTGTCAATGGGTATAAAGGGTTAATGCTCGCTCAGACCGTGGCACAGACAGACAGACACGGACAGACGCTTCCGATTTTAGATATAAGATAACTAGACTATTATTGCACTCAGAATAGGACACCAAAGACATATATTTCTATATGCAGTAGCTGGACGTCGGTAAGTAAGTCGACACAGAAACAGCAGAAAGCGCAAATGGCAAGTCAGAGAAACTACGACAGAGAGCGCGCAGTTAGCTACCTGTAGACGCCGTAGTGTTTGCCCGACGCGGCATCCTCGCAGATGGCACACATGTGTCGCCCGACGAGCAGTTTGGACGACGAGCCGTTGGCGACGACGGACGCCGCTACAGACCCGGCCGCGTACGGCCCGGCGCCGGGCGACTGCAGCGCGGCCGGGTACGGCGAGCCACAGTGCGCCAC
>Ga0056133_10000213_pt1 | contig 12999 bp, 10 predicted proteins | sample WorMetGr2BELIZE1_FD_67351 | JGI IMG/M metagenome (GOLD analysis project Ga0056133, IMG submission 67351) | Marine gutless worms symbiont microbial communities from Max Planck institute for Marine Microbiology, Germany - Inanidrilus... ... | reverse complement strand
ATCCTAAATTCGCACTAAGGCCACACCATGTGTGGAAGTATGGCAGACATCCAATCTCCGACCGCTGAGATTAGGCGAGGAAAAAAAAAGAAAGAAGAAAGAACAAACGACAGGATGAAAATATATATGGTCTGCCCTATTACATAGGGCAACCATAAATAACGAGGTAAGGTACTCAAATTTCACTAGTCAACAGCTGCTGCACCAGCAGTAACTACTGATGTCAAACAATCTGAGACCAGCTTCCACCAGTCACCATGCCATGTGACCACAGCCACTGTTCTTTTGGTTCAGACAGCTAAAGATACTACCACCACTATGGTCAGTCATCGACGATGCACTAAAGGGAAAAATCCATAAGATTTCATTATGTGTAACTGACCTGTCTCCTGCATTCAGCACAGGCGAGGACAGGTTCCCAAAATGTACTCTAAGGGAAACTTTCAAGATTGCTATTTTTACATGCCAGAGGACATCACGATGCCTCATCAAAACGCCAAAGCACTGAAGGCACATGTATGAAATACTACACAATATCCTAAACAACAAGAAAGCTCTCGAAGACTACAAAACTCTATGAATGCTAAACAAGGGATGATGCAATTAGAAATACCACTATAGATAACATCCAGCTATAATGCATGCCGACATCAGCACTTATCCGAGAATATAATTTACTGCAGTGACTTTCTGTATGCCATAATGCATACAAATTTACATCTTACACAGTGGGTTCCCAATCATCATCAGAATCTGACTTTTTTCTTGTTCCGAGGCACACACCTTCCAAAACTTTCATTAACAAATCATTCACGACGTTCTGTGCAATGCAAGACAGACTAAGCAATCAACAAACAAACCACGACAAAAACAACTTCCGTGGCAGTAGCATATTTTTAATTATAGGAAGGGGCCTGTACACCAACTTTTAAAATTCAAAAGTCGTAGTTGAATCATACTGGTGCAGTGAATATGACTGCTGAATTTGTCAATTTTCCAGTATAAAATTTTTCACAACTTTTCCAAAAGGGGCCCAGGCACATGGGCCCTCTAAATATGCCATTGCTTCGGCAGTGGATGTGGAAAACCGAAAATTCTATCGTAGCTCAATGACGTAATACCTCGTGAAGGCCGTCAAGTAAAAACTCCATGAACTCCTCAGCGTCATGCTGCAGGAAACCGGAAAATCTGCTCTGCTTCATAGCAAGTAACGTCTACAACCATCATACACCAGATGTTGTTAGCTCTGGTGAAACTCAATGCTGATAGTGCTCACTTCAACGATACTGGCATTGAAGAGCTGACATAAAGGCAGCAACACTCCTGCCACCAGGAGTCTGGTGGCGTAAGAAAGCATAAGGCCAGGCCACTACCTTTTTCCAGGCTCATCAAAATATCACTCATTTACTCATTCATTGTCTCAATTATCATATCATTGAATTACTTCATCTAATTACAAAATCATAGTAACAACAAAGCAAAATAAAGTTGTCAGTACATGTTGTTTCCAAAATGGCCAATCTGACTTGCAAGCATGTACTGTCCTGCTTGTCTGACAGCTGTGGCTTAGTAATACCGAAGCCTTACCATCCACGGGCGAGTGATGTGCATTTTTAAAATTGGGAAATTACGGCAGTAAGTACGACAGTGCACAGAGATGAATACGATTAAAAAGCGTAAGCAAAACTGGCAGTTCCATGCACACAAACATCAGCTGCATATCATAACGAGTGAACTGTTTCCCTATACTACTTCAACGGCAAACACCCTCGCCACCACAGCCTTCCTTTTCTTCTTCCACTTAATCCGAAAGAAAGAAAACCATTGTCGACAAACTGCACAGGTTTATTTTACAAGCCAGATGCTCTCCCAGCAAACACTGCAAAGCATGGAAGCAAACCATGCTACTTCAACAACAGACTGGCTAAACATAACAATGGTCGCCAGACGTTTGGGAAACAAACCATTTTGGAGATAGATGTGTGGGCGACAGGTCCTAACCTTAATACCACTAAGCTTACTGTTGCCCAAATGGTTTGTCACCCAAACATCCACACAAAATAACAATACACCATTGCACGTTAGGCTTCTGCTGATAAATGCTTAGAAGCATATCTAGAAAAAAAGTTAATGATAACTTACCTTAATTTTTGTCGGTGCAAATGACTGGTACGTTCCACTCCAGAGGGCATTGATCATCTGCGCAAATGCTGTGGCCAGCTGACCTTTCATTCCCAGAGGGTTAACCGTGTTGATATCTTTCTCGTACTCACCGGCTGCAACACAGAACATCTCAGTGCACTCCAACTGAATACGTATACTCATCGTTTTATACATCCAGTATACTGGAGTTGGACAGCCATCACAAACGGACATCCATAAGAGTCAGCTGATAGATTCATAAAGGACTAGGCCAGTGGTTGGTTTCAATGCTCGAGATTAGTGCCTTGAGTTCCCTCCACCCATGTGGCCTGTAAAAAGAACTTGCAACATTTATCCACATAAGTCCTTTATACAACAGGTGGAGGATCAAAATCAATATGGCAACAGGTTAATATAGTTCATCTGGAAAAATGCAATTATATAGGTGTGTACGGATGACTAACAAACAGGCATCAATAGCCTGGTTAACTTCCCTCACAATACCCGGCATCTCTCATGCTAGCAGCCACAAATCTCTGGATTCTGTGCTGGTCACGACTCAATGCCAATATAGAAAACTGCTTCTGTAAGCTGCTACCCTTACCTTCAACCTTCTGCAGTTTCACAACTAACTTATTTTGTATGAAACTGTTCAACATTATGCTCCATCCATAAAACTTCAACTATCCAACCAGAACCTGCTCGTGGTCAACTGTATCTGGACTAATGGAAGAATAGTACTTGTTTTACGACACTTACATGCTATTTCTTTCCTCTAATTTGTGTATAGGCATACTTTCATAACTTTTACGAACGTATATCTGTTACGTTTAATCATATTTTGTAACTAATCCAGCAGGTATGCTGCAAGATGAAATAAGCCACTAATTGATTGATTGATTGAACAGTCATTCCCGCACACAGCTGCTACCATCTGGAACAGTCTACGTGTCAACTGACGGAAATGTCTTGGGGTAAACTATTCAAAGTTTCATAAAAGACCTAAAAACATATGTCTGTTTGTTCACATTTTCTTTTAATGCTGCCTAGTTTCTAGTTAGGACTGGTTATGCCTATGGACAGGATATTACATTCTATGTACGGCTTGTTTTAAAATTTTTAACACAACAACGTAACATAAAGAACTACAGCTGACATACCGAGGAAGTACTGACGAAGTTCAATGGTATTTGACAGTACTTGCAGTATGCTGTTCATGAAACAAGTATTGCCAAGATTGTCTAGTCCCGTCCAGCCTTTCTTTGCCACTATCTGACCAGTTCCTGACAACGACGATGGCGTTCCACTACGATCGGCTGACGACAACGGTGACACTTTACACGTCGGCTTCTGTTTCACAAACGTCAACAAACGTTTTATGGATGCCCTATAAAGAAAACAACTTTTGATGCTGTGAAAGTACAAAGTACTGATCTGTCTCAAGAGGACACACAGAATCAGAACAAGCGGAGAACAATAATGAAGGGGCTGATTCAGGCTCATCGGGAAACACCCATTACATTGGAGGTAGTGGCAGTGATGGTGTGTGTGTATGAGTGCATCTTCAACCTGACATATGGTAAACTAATACTACTTTGTGATACTTTCAGTTTCTGTTCAACCAGCCTTCTTTTCCAGAGTTACTCCAGGTCTGGCCTGGTCCACTCTGGAGAAACTTTAGCGATAACTGGAGAGCAGGTTTTAATGCAGGCAGGATGTCCTTCCTGTCACCCAACCGACAGTATCAAATCACTGAAGGGAACACGAAGCACTGACATCAGCCACAGAAAATCGTCCACTGGACCACATCCCTTCTTGATCCGTCAACCCACTTCTGAGCATGCTGCACTGACCTCTGACACCAGTACCAAGCTGACATGTGGTAAAACTGAGACACATCGCCATTACACTAACTGTTTAACATCACCAGACAAGATCAGCTATCACTGACAAATCGTACAATGTCCCAGTGCTGCATATGGCATCACCTTCAAAATGGGGATTACTCAAAGTCACTGGAAATGGAACAACTGAGTAAGATGGGTGAACATACGTTTGCATTACTGTTCCATACAAGTTTATGCAATATATCCACCACTGTATGTGAAATCGCATGTTGACCACACCCTTACATTTAGCACCCTTGACAACAGCAGTCCCTCACACATATCTTTTCCATGTTGCCTTTGAGGAAACTAAGTTTCTAGGCTACAATATGATGATGACTGCCTGACAATGGGCTCTGCCATTCTGATACAATACACCAGTGTTATAAACAGACGGATGAACACCGTCCCACACCATATGCTGCGCTATGCACGTGCATCACGTGGCAAAAACCGGGCAGCGTAAACACCTGGTGAGTGGGAGTGCTATCAGGTGGCAGGCGGTCAGCAGATGTGGAGTCCAGAGTTGGAGGATGCAGTGGTTCTGTGGAAGTGTGGCGATGTGTCACGAATTCCAGTCCGACATCCATTAACTCATCACGCTTCAACGAACTGCTGGAGGAAGTAGGAGCTGACATCGATGAGAATGACTTCACAGCATTCAACGGCGGCGTCGACACTGGCACAGACAGTCACACGTGACACTGTCGACAGCGACGTCACAGCATTCAACGGCGGCGTCGACTCTAGCACAGACAGTCACACGTGACACGGTCGAGAGCGACGTCACAGCATTCAACGGCGGCGTCGACGCTAGCACAGACAGTCACACCTGACACTGTCGACAGTGACGTCACAGCATTCAACGGCGGTGTCGACATTGGCACAGACAGTCACATGTGACACTGACGACAGCGACGTCACAGCATTCAACGGTGGCGTCGACACTACCACAGACAGTCACACCTGACACTGGCGACAGCGACATCACAGCATTCAACGGCGGCGTCGACACTAACGGCGGCGTTGACACTGGCACAGACAGTCACACGTGACACTGTCGACAGCGATGTCACAGCATTCAACTACACAACTGTGTATAAATGACCATTATTACGTATTTTATTTACTTCACAACTTTTTGGGCAGCAGTATGTCAGTCTTCATTTTAAAAATGATGTCATTTGACACTACTCCATTGTCATATATATGCACAGCAACAGCATACATGTCGTCATTTTAGCTGTAACTTGAGCAAGAATTGTCTCTAATTTCAGTCACTATGGCAGAAATATTAATCAGAAAGTATGCACCCAAAAACTGAATGATCTACCTGATTAAACTAACTACTGTTTTTGCATTTCCTGGCAAAAGACGGTTACCTAATTCAACTAACTGATGTTTCTGAATTTTCTGGTAAAACATGGAAATTGTATCTGTTCACTTAAATGCTGCAAACTGGAAGCTACTTGGCTTTCTTCATTAAGCCCAGAGTGCTGTTAATGGAGAAGATATTTCAACAACATTATACAAAGAAATAATCAATTACATAACTATACCAAAAGTGGTCAATGCTTTCAACGTAGACCACTTCTGAGGTCGTGCCTTCATTAATGTGACTTCAACCTTAGATGCAGATGACTTGTAAGTACATTTGTCACAGATGATGGCATCCCTGCAAAATATTACAACCAGCATTTACTTAACTCAGTCAACATAGTGGTTTGACAACTGACCCAACATGTGTACAGTCACACATTCATTCAGTTTTTTCACAGCCTTCTTGACAAAAATTATGTTAATTACAATACACACAACATGCTAATCAAAAAAGTTTCCACTGAGTCCAAAAACTGTGCTGGCAATTAACACCACACTTCAGGAAATTCCCACTGCTTGATCAGTAAATATCATGCTACCCAACCAAAAACCATGCTGCCCAAAAAGTTGCATAAAAATATTGAACAGGAGTTCCAGCAAACTTCAAAGCACAAAAACATAAGACTGCAAAAGGCAGGAATACTTACGCTAATGGATCAGCAGTCCAGCTGAACCAACACTCAGCATCGGCTGCACCATGTAACTTCAAAAACCCTGTGTCTCTACAAAAAAAAGACAGCAATTCAATCCTTACATTTAAAGAACTGTTGGATTTTAGTAATTTCTAGAGAATGCACTGCATTAGGATGGCTGGAAACTAGCTGAAGTTAGACAACTGTATCAGATGGACATCTACCAATCGATAGCGGAAATGGACTGATCATGCGTCAAGAGAATACCAAAATGCCAGTACAAGAAAACGAATGCCCTACAATGTCAACAATAATAAATCTACTACCCATATTACATCCGTTTAATGGCCTTTTTTCCAGGACAACCTGGGTAGGCTGGCACCAGAAAGGTAAACCAGTCTGGATTTTTCTGGAGCAAGCGATGATGGGGTGGCGGTGGCATCAGCTGGACGATATACAAATCACTTGCACCTCGATCCAGGCAGATAACCATGCTAGCACCTCACCACTCAGTTTTTACAGACCCAATGCCCTTCCTGCCACCCAACCAACAGCGTTAAAGCACTGAAGGCAGAATTCAACAATAATAAATCTAATGACCAAAAAATAAGTTCTGGTCAGAGGCTGATGAAATCAGGTCATTTTTAGCGCCTCTGTTTCGTAGCCTTTTTGTAGGATTGTTAGACAGACAAGACAAATGCCTGTCTAACAGCCTCTTTGCAAAGACAACCTGGGTAAGGTGGCACCAGAAAGGTTAAACGTTAATGAAGCAAAGGTGACGAGGTGGCAGTGGCATCAGCTGGACCACGAGCAAATCATCTGCACCTCGCTCCAGACAGATAACCACGCCAGCACTCAATTTTTTACAGACTGGATGCCCTTCCTGATACCCAACCAACAGTGTCAAAATACGTTGCTACATAAATACTGCATTATTGTTATTATACACAGTGTTACAAAAAAAACAGCCACTTTGTTTTTTGGTTATAACTTCTGCAAATATTAACCGATTTTCACAATTCTTTCACCCACATTCCGAAGAAAACTGACTGAGTAGCTATGATGGCAATTTCCACATCATCTTAATTATGTTACTACACTATCTTGTGAAATTCGAAAATTCACAATAGCCACCAAACCATTACTCGTACAGGAAAAATCATCTGTTTCACACAAAACTTAGCAAAGTTAACAAGCTTCAGAACATGTTAATCAGTATGTGAACAAATGCAGTAATGTTCAGAGTGAATGTTCAACATGTGATCTGCCGGCTGCAACGCAGGACTGTCAGTCACTTGCACCATTCACTGATTGCGCTGTCAATCACTTCCTGGTCCAGAAGGTCCCATTCCTCCTCGGCACGCTGGCGCAGCTCTTCCACGTCCGAGATCCGGTGGTGGTTTTACACACACTCTTGTAGGATCTCCCACACTACATAGTCGATGGGGTTCAGACATAGCCTCGTTTAGCATTGTAATTGGGCGGTAAAAATGCCGCCTAGAGGGAATTTTTTGCCGCCCAGTGGAAGAATAATTTGTGGCACTGGGCAGCAGTCACACAGCAAACCAACCACCACAAAAATAACTTGTATTTGCTGTTGTACACGTTGCATAGTTCTACTGGCTTGTAAATAAGGCTCTCGCGATTGCCGTTTGTCGCGTTGAGTGCTGAAAACTGCCGGCCAGAACTCGTCATGTCTATTTGAACTGTCTTTTCTTTCCCTTATATTTTGAACTAAGTAAGAAGTTTTCTCTCTCTCTATCTTTCGACAGTTGTTAATTGTTGTGTGTTGATAATGGCGAAATCGAACTCTCGTGCGTGCGTGAGCAAGACTCTGCTTCGTGTAGAGTACTGAAAGCAGCCAGTCAGGGTTCGATTGCGTCTGTTGAGTAAATTCTGTAGTTGTCTGCCGAGGACTCAGTCAGGTCCTTGTTGAAAGTGTGACGGGCGGAACGCCGATGCAGCAACTCAGAATTTTGTCGTATATGTAAAATTTTGTCGTTTGCGTTATCCGAAAACTCTCTCTCTCTCTCTTCTTTCTCTCTTTCGACATTGTGTTGTTATTAGCGTGATCGAGTTCTTGCGCGTGCGTGAATAGGACTCTTGCGATTGGTATTTGTCGCAATGAGTGCCGAAAGCAGCCAGTCAGGGCTCGATCGCATCTGTCGTGTTGAGAAAAAAAATTATGAGAAGAGGAAGGGATTGTTTTTAATAGATTTTCAGATTTCGCAAGGTAGTGCAGCAACATATGTAAGGTGAGGTGGAAGTTTCTACAACAGATCTGTAGAAAATTTCCTGCAAAATCTAACAGCGAAAGAATTGTGAAAATTGGTCTTCATTTGCCGAAGTTATGACTAAAAAACAAAGTGGCTGTTTTTTGGAACACCATGTAGTGAGGGAGGTGCAGAAAAAAATAAGCCAAAGTATATCAAAATATATGTGAATATGTTTATTTTCATTAAATTCAAGAACACAACTGGCAAACAGTCCAGATTCATGCCTATTAACTACTTGATACACTCACTACAATCGTATTTCAAACACTGAACCTTGTCTGAAATTCAACTGTTATGCCGGCTAATCGGAATTCCACACGAAGAGTGTCCTTCACAACTTGCTTAACATAGATTGACACGACCAGCTTCATATCCCCATGCTGTACATATAAAAATACATGAGACTTAAGTTTACATGTTTTACCAGGCAAAAAAGGCCAGACCCACTGGTTACTGTGAGTCAACATAATGCCAAATATTTCACCAGCATGTCTCAACACCTTTAAGGTGACATGGCATCTTTAATAATGACCTTCTTAAAACTTAGTGACAATCCCGTCCCCCAAAAACAGGCACACTACAGTAATATAAAAACACTTTGTTTTCCATAGGAATATTTTTTCACTGCAGTTAGGACCGTAAAATGGTTGTGCTGTGGCGATGGTGTAGTTAGACTCAGAATTTCAATATCATTTCAAATCAATAAACTGCAGATAACTATATATCAATAAAAAAAGTACATATGTCTGTATTAAACAATAAGAAATAAAATTATGACTTGATTTTGTAACTCAAATGATTAACGATCAAATAAAGCAAATACATTCTGAAGTTTATAATATGTTATATCTGTAACTTTAATGCAATACTAACACCCTCTCTTAATGCATACTATACAGGTTTTACTTCAATTGTTAACATTAAAAGTCAATGTGTCAAGTTCATTATGTCACAAAATACATCAAACAATTACATGTTTAAACTTACTTCATAAAAGTCATGCTTCAACTCCATCACATTTATAACATTATCTGAAACATTTCCATCACCACAACTGCTGTCAAGTGGATGAATGAGTGGAAATAATCAATCACAATCAAACACAATCGCAATAGAAATTTGCATAGCACCACTTACGATAGTGGGCAGTGGTGTTGAACAAAGTAAATATTAGCTTAAGTATATACCGAAAATTACAGATAATGCAGTTAATTAAAGTTAATGTGACTATGGCAATATACTGTATGCCTCAGTAAACAGTATAGTTATCAAGTGATGCTTGAAATACTTGAGATTTACATAATAATAATGTAATGCAACTGACATTAATGCAACACATAACCAACCAACCTCAGAGACAAGACTTACGTTTTGTTGCATGTAATTTTTTTAGATTTTAACAACATAAGATGTACTTTGAGATATAAGCAATATTACTGTTGTCATTTATGACCCTGTGAGAGAACTGTTATGGCCATCCTGCATAGCAGATGTGGCCATACCATTTTACCACTGTGCAATATTTCTTTCATTTCTTTATTCTTTTTTTCCACCTCTGATCTCTAAGATGTAGCAACATGAACGTTTACCACATGACTTTACCTATGTGTGATTTTCAAACAGTTTAATAAATAACAAGCTTCTAGCCTGCATACTTCAACAAGGTTGGCCAAAAACCATTCATTTTGGGCCATTTTTTGCTGGGTGGTGCAACATATTATGCAGTATCTTCTAAATGCCTGGGTAGACCAAAGAGGACATGGAGACATGTTGTGCAAAAAGATTGCCAAGCACGTAATTTGAACAGGGAGGATGCTATGGATCATGGTAGATGGAAGAAGCTGATAAAAATTGGATGATGATCAGGACAGTGGGTGGGTGGGTGAGTGTTTCTTCTGGTACCGGCTCAAATATATCAATTTTTAGCAATTTTTGCGAATTGTCCTCGATTTAATTTAGGACTTATTTTATAAGTCAAGAAGTCAATGTCCATTTACATGTATATCTCTAACAAATGGCAAAGTCTGATACATATTGGACTTCACGTGTAGAAGTTTTCGCGTGCAGTTTATGCCTACCCATAATATTCACGCGACGTCAGCCATCCTGTTCGACTTTGAGCAGTTGAACAGTCTAGTTATTGTTGTTCTTACTACTAATACTACTACTACTACTTAGTGACAGGTTAAGATACCGATAGAAACTGTAGAATCTGCTGCCACTTCTTCACTGACATCAATATCCATGTGACTGACTCCGGAGGAGATGTTCACACATGGAGCAAAGACATCTTCCACCACGGCATTCTTGTCCTCCATCTGCTTGTCACCATCAGATGCACTGTCATCTGCTGGTCCGTCAGCTTGTGATGCTGGCTCACCACTAGCCGGATCAACAGCGGTGAACGTCTCACTCACAGTCAGGATCTCTTCATTGGTGGAGAGATCCTTCTCACTAGGTACTGACCACTCGGACTGAGTTTGGAAAACGCCTGTAGGACAGTCTGCGGTGGCACTGTCCACGACCGATAATGGTTCACAATCACCATCGGCGCCACTGTCAACCTTCAAATCATCACAGGCGACGTCAGCATGCCCTGCTTCCTGCATCTCACTGCACAACTCTCCGTCTTCGTCAGGCCCAACCTAAGGCAAACAACACAACCACTTTAATGGCCACTATCAAGTTCTCACCAGTTCAGTGCTCTGATGCTACTGGATGGGCAACATGAAGCTTATCTAGCCGATAAAAGGCATTGCTCCAACATCTCCAAAGGCCAGAGTTTCCTCTTTTGTTACCTGTTTGGGGACCCAGACATACATGGATTAATTAAGAAAACTGGGCCAGCGAAATAAAAACTGAAGCTGATACTACAATAGTAATTTCCAGTTACAGAGAAGCAAACCAGCTACCACCGTAACCTCCAATCGTCACACAAAGGTCTACACTGAAAACGTCAGATAGTGCTAAGCAGTATTTCTCACAGGCTAATGCCATGCCTGATGCTGAGTCGATGGCACCAGAACTCTAGCCTAATCTTGTCAGTTTCTGGTCTTAACGAATAAACTTTTTTGTCTCTGATATAGCTGTATTTGTGCTGAAAAGGGACGTTAAACTCCAACCAACCAACCAATCAACCATTAAACTTTTAAAATCCTTGTCAGTCTTGTAATAACAGGAATGACTGACAAAATAACATAACGATTTAACTAACTACAAACAGGGTACTGGCATCGTGATGTAAAGGAAGCAACGTCCCTTGCCTCACAGCCTCATGAGTCAGTGACTCCTTATTTGCACCTCAGAAATATTCTAACTTATTTTTGTCTGTGAGTGGTTCCCTGGTTGGTATCAAGAAGGGCATATAGTCACACAAAAATTCTTGCACAGTAAACCCTCAGGATCAAGTGGCAACCAGCTGACCCAAGTTCACTTAGAAAATTGCTATTAAACCAGATCACGTGTGAAACACGGGCCACCACAAGGTACCTGTATGCTCGGACTCATGCACTTGACATGCGAGCTCTCCGTAAGAGCCCAAGGATTCCCTATTTTCGTCATATATCGAATGCAAAATTGTAACGGTGTCTCACTCTCCAATGTGGTAATTGTGCACTGCTTGAGACTTTTGGTCACATTGTGTGCAGTGCTCCAAATGAACACCATCAAAATGCAGAAGCTGTGGCATGCCACAAGCCCGTCTGACTGGAAACGACCCCACGAAAGAAAGACATTACCACACATGGCTCCGAGCCACATAGTCTGATCTGAAACCACTGCACATCGGTCCTTCCTATGCATGGAAGAAGGCAACCTCTCGAGCACAATGGCATTCGACTGTGGACAAGGCGATGCTCAAGAAGAGTATACCACGAAGAAAGAGACGTGTACAGAGTCTGCTAGTGTCCCACTGTACAATAAAAACCTCGACTAGTGTTTCACACACCACCATTTATCAATCACCTCAAAATCTGTCCACGACACTCCCGGTGTTATTTTCTTGGCAATCAGGTGTACTTTCATTTTCTTGAGTCGAAAACTGCAACCGCTTTTCTGAACCGGCTGTGAAAAATGACAGGACCATTTTCGGCCATCTACACACAACATCACATGTGTTGCTTGTTGCATGATGAGATTCATTTAATACGGTAAAAAAGCAAAATTTTCTAATGTTGCGCACTGCGCAGGGCACATTCATCTGAACAGTTCTGAATCACTAGAGCAATTCTGGCCCAATGCCCTTCCCAATGCCATACAGATCTTGGCAGAAACTGGACTCAGATGCCCTAGATTGATTGAGCTGTGGTTTTACATCCCACTCAACACAAAATAGGTCACTTCGAAGACGTTCCCCAAGCCAATTTCTGGCTTGGTATGGAAAACTAAACCTAACACAACAAAAGCACACATTCACCAATCAAAAAAACATGCAACAAAAAATAAACACAACCAGAATGTGGGCCAATGCCCAACCTGATGGTCGCCCTGCCGAACATAGGTGGCGCCCTCTGTTCAACGCCGCAGTTTGGTTGACGCCCACTACTAGATGCCGTGCAGTAACGATGCCAAGACGCAAAACCCGTTGAAATTTGTAGGGGTGCCCCAAACTCGCCAACAGATCTCAGCCGTTAGTAGGCCGAAGTTCACCATATTATCAGGACGTGTAGAGGAGGTATTGCTGCT
>Ga0056133_10000212_pt1 | contig 13022 bp, 15 predicted proteins | sample WorMetGr2BELIZE1_FD_67351 | JGI IMG/M metagenome (GOLD analysis project Ga0056133, IMG submission 67351) | Marine gutless worms symbiont microbial communities from Max Planck institute for Marine Microbiology, Germany - Inanidrilus... ... | reverse complement strand
TTCACGACTGGACCGTTTCTTCTGAGCATCTCCGTTTTATGTTTTTAGTTTCTTCATTATTCTTTTTTGTTTGGTTCCGTGCGGCAGACTAAGCTGGCTTCTTGTCAGCTTTTGGGCGCATGTTAATATAGTCCATCATATCATATCATATCATAAAGCACTGAAGGTAATCATTTTAGCAGTTTTAATGTAGGCCTAGTTGTTAATTCTATGATATGCAGCTGCCACATTGCCACACCATGAGGCTGGAAATGGGAAATGTATTGCCAAGGGTGTAATGACTTCATAGCTGCATTATGTCTCAATAAACTTTAATAACTTTAAAGAAAGGATTTTGATCTGCATAATCAATAAATGTGTAGTTTAAAAAACTTTTATATGTTGCATGTGGTCATGCGAAAATTTTGACCATTTCAGATCGTGATTGGGAAGATATGAAGAAGATGCCTGAACACCAGACTCTAGTTAAAGACTTCAAGAAGATTAAGTACAGTCCTGTTTTTTGTCTTTGTTTGAATCGCCGCCTAATAAAAATTGTAACTAGAGGCTAAAGATGTTTTACCAAACAAACCGCATGCAGGCTGCGGAAAGGGCCAAAAATACAGTATCTTGACCCTAGTGACCTTGACCTTTGACCTTGACCTTCAAACTCATCCGAGCAAGGGACAAAACACGTCTTCCGTGTGAATTTGGTGCAAATCTGTTCTGCGGTTCCTGAGATATTTCATGCACAAAGAACCACAGACTGATGCTGTCACTGTGCGGTAATAATAATAATGGTATTGTTATAATAATAATAATGTCACTTGTATAGCCCAAATTTGCCTAGGCCGCAAATGCGCTACTACATGTCAGTGTCAAACAGGAATGTTTTCAGTCGATTTCTGAATGTGGCCAGAGATAAGTCGTGTGGCACAGAAATTCCACACGACGGGACCATGAATGGCGAAACTACGGTCGCCATAACTTGTCCTCGTGCGTGGAATGATGAGCTGGAGAGTGTAGGCAGATCGCAGGTGACGACGACCAGCATCGAACGACGTCGACGTGCAGTACTCTGTGAGATACGGTGGCGCGAGACTGCGGAGACACTTGTACACGGTGACTGCTATCTTGAACGTGATCCGATGCCAAACAGGTAGCCAGTGCAGACTGCGCAGAACTGGTGTCATATGCTCGTACCTCGTGGCTTCGGTAACAAGACGAGCAGCGGCATTCTGGATCACTTGCAGTCTGTGCAGCAGCTGACCAGTGACACCGACCAACAGACTGTTGCAGTAGTCCACTCGGCTGCTGATGAAAGCGTGCACAAGTTTTGTTGTTAATGGTAACAGCATTAGTAGTAAATAACTTTTATTTGGCCCATGGCATAAAACAGTTTGACTCCAGCTTTGCATGGCAACAGTCTGTTATTGAACACGTTCAAATAGAAACTGAAAGAGCGTCTCTTCAGGCAGTGACAAACATCACCTCGCGCCAATTTAGTGTTCCTGTTATTTTGATACCGTGATACAAGTATCAAAACTTACTTGTTTAACAAAGGCAAAAACAGTTCTCTTTGGAAGTTTTTTTTTGTACGAGGAATAATATGTTGTCAAAATGGATGTTGCATATGCGTAGTTCTGTGCTTTGTTTGTGGTAATTACATTTCATGTGAGGCGTAGCCGAGCAAAATGTATAGTGGTCACAGCTGTCTGTCCGTCTGTCCCTCGCCGCATTCCCACACTACTGCACGGACCCAGATGTAACTTGGGGGAGTGGTAGAAGGTGCCGTCCAGTTGTGCACTATTGGGCAGATTTGCAGTCGATGCACTGATTTTGTTGCTATGACAACATAGTGCTGAATGCGAAATGTCAGCAAGTGCTTGTACTTGTACTCACTCTGTGCCTGGTTTTTGTGGTCAGCTTTACCACAGTCATGTATGTGTGTGAATGTACAGCTACAGTAATTGCAGTTTGGTGAAGTACATGGAGAAACACAAAGTGAAGCCAGACAGCAAAGCATTTCTTTTGGTTTGTACACTGTCGTTTCTTCAGCCACTGTGTGCAGTTTCATGGCTGATACAGTCCTGTGGACGACATCAGATATGTTACTGTCCAATGGTTTGTTGGATTGCAAACAACAACAACCATTTTACGGGCATAATACAGGTTATCCTGCATTGAGTGACACCCTAGTTAGCAACTGACGGATTTTGTGTGAGCAGTTTTGCTGCCCGCATGCATTGCTGATGGCATCTAGATAGTTCCATGGGATTAGAGAGGAGACACTAGAGTTCTCAACAGGGTTACTTGCGCCATCTCCATTTCTTCGATTTGTTGGATTGCAAAATTTTAGAAAAACAGCTGTAAATGAATGTTATCATGTTTTGTTGATCTCACAGCACTCGATTGCAGTTGCCGCTTAATCTGTGATAATATGAGTAATTTTGTGGAACCATATAAGCAGATGATCACCATGGCTGTCATTTTTAGCCCTTTGTACTTTGTGGTTACATGATAGTTGCATTGAAGAGCCAGCATAAAGGAAGCAGCTCCATTCTCTCAGGATTTTGATAGTGGATGTAGAAAGGATGAGGCCAGGCCACTCCTTCTGTTACCCAACCAATAATTTCTTAGGTACTGTGCCACTTAGACCGAGAGGTTCTCTTGTGGCGCAAGTGGAAGAAGAAAACCGAGGGAACTCTCCGAGTCAGGTTCACTTTTCGGAGTACTACCGTTAAGGCGGAGGTAGTGAGGTGAGGGTACTACTTTGTGGTTGAGAGCTTAGTCTGTAACACTGCACATTTGCAGGTTCATTGTGCCACTGTGCATGTGATTGATTGTGATTGAGTCACTTTGCATTTGCTTGCCATCAGAAGACTGTTGATTATGCAGGCAGTAGCAACTCTGATCTCTACTGTTGCAGTAGTTTCACTTGAATCATTGCGTGTTAGGTGTCACACAACCCTACTCAGTTGTCTTGTCTGAGGTCGGCAGCCGTCTGCTGCTGAGTCTGCGTTTATCCTGGGTGAACTCTTGCAATCGATATGGTCAATGACACCATGATAACGATTAACTCTGTTATTATTCGGTGGCATCGCAGTACTGTGTAGATGCAGGCTATTGCTACGGACAGAGTAGTGTGGTCTGTCTGTCGGTCTGTCACGATTGTGAGCCCTGCAGAAACAGCTGAACCAATCGAGATGCAGTTTGGGATGCTGGGTTGAGTCATGTGGGTCCAGGGAACCATGTTTCAGATGGGGTGCATATTGGCACCACCTGGCGAATACAGTTGAACCGTCCACGTATGGTGGCAATGCGGCCTTATGTCAAACTACTTTGTTCACTTGTTAGTAGTAGTAACAGTAGCATGTGGATGTGCCAGTGCCGGGAATGACACACTTTTTGAAGAACAGCAGTTTTGGTCCAGTGTTTTTTCTCACCACCAGTATCTCATGTGGGTGATAGCAGAGATAGATCTAGGTTTGGCTGCGTGTGAGGCTTGCCTGAGCCACTGAGCCACAGATGTGTAAGGTGGAAATATCATCGACGCTGTAAACAGTTACAGAAGATGCTGACGATGGATCCAACAAAGCGCATCACATCCGAGGCGGCGATGCAGGACTCGTACTTCCAGGAAGAACCACGACCATCTGTCGAGTTAGTGAAATGATACATTCCTCCACTTACTTGCGACTGTTTGTTTGTATAGTGGCAGGATCTATTGTAATTTGTTTTATTTGTTGCTTTTTGTCTTGCCTTCAATGCTTTGACACTGTTGGTTGGGCGGCAGGAAGGGTATCCGGCATGTGAAAAACATGGGGAATGATGGAGGTGGGAACTGCCTAGTCCGGATGGAGTGGCGCCCAGCTGGATGGTCGGTGTGTCTGCCTCTGTTAATCTTCCCTTGCACCATAAAGTCCAAAAGTTCGCTTCTGGCACCGGCTCACCCGGGTGGTCCCGGAAAAAGGGCCGTAAAATGGTTGTGGTGTGTGGTGTGTGATGGTTGCTTTTTATCGCCGTCCTCTCCAGTAGACATCATCTGAGCTGTGATGATTGTCTGGAGGATCACTTTTGTTGTGTTAGGTTTAGTTTCTTCAGAACTATGCCAAGAGATTGACGAAGAAGAATGTCACTAAAACGACGTATTATATGTTGAGTGGGATGTAAAATCATAGCTCGATCAATCAGTGTTGCTTTTTGTCATATAATGTTTGGCACGGTCATTACAGAGCTGACATAACAGGAGCACTGCCCCTTCCATCGTGAGGCTGGTGGTGGATATATAAAGGATGAGGCCAGGCAACTGTTTGGGATCGGTGCTTTGTACTTCCTTCAGAGCTTTGACACGGTTGGGTGACAGGAAGGACATTCGGCCTGTAAGAAACTCGTGCAACTTTCCTTAAAGTTCCTCTTCAGACACAGTTGGAGGATGAAAACTGAGGGGAACTGGCTAAACTATCCTTACCTGGAAAATGACTGTTGAAAGAGTACTAGTAGTAGTAGTAGTTGTTGTAGTGGTAGTAATAGAATAACAGCAATTTACATTGTAGTGCAGGAAGGCTATAGAAAGTCATGTTGCAGTTAGAAATGTATGCTGTTGTATTTTTCTAAATTTATGTGGTATTGATTGTCCCCTTCAACTCTGCATTAGTTTTTTTATAATTATCTTATTGAATACAGGAAAATTAATGGCAGTCACATGTAGGTGGGATATGTACAGTGAAATGTGATGGTTTTGGTACAGCTTTTGCATTTGTTCGACTAATTGTTTCATTGTGCTGTGTAGTATATGCCTTCATTGCTTTGACACTGTTGGTTAGACATCAGAAAGAGCATCTGGTCTGTAAAAAAATTGTCTGATGAGGTGCTGGCGTGGTTATCTGTCTGGAGCGATGTGCAAATGATTTGCATATGGTGCAACTAATGCCACTGCCACTCCATCATCTGCTTTGTTAAAGTCCAGATTTGTTTAGCCATTCTGGTGCTTGCTTACCCAGATTGTCCTGGAAGAAGATGCCATTTAATGGGTGTCTGTGCTGTGTAGTATCTTCGAAAATGGTCCCATTCCGTACCCGAAGCGAGAGTTTCTTACGGACGATGACACTGATGATAAAATGGATACTGCTACAAGCAAGGTAACTGTTGCTGTCATGGCATTTATTTTCTTTTACTTCGCCATATAACAGAATCATGGTTGCATTCGCTTGAAAAGTTGGCTTAATTTGCTGCAACTGTTTACACTTTTCCCCCCTTTTTGACCAGTAGGTGAAAGTTGCAGTCATAGCAGAATGAGAAACAAAAATTTTATCTGTGCTGTGATTGTGCATCTGTACAGTTTTCTGTTTCACCTTGTACATATATCTGTTTTATTGCAGTCAGCTTTTACTGTATCACCCTACAGCTGTGTAGATCCTGCCACTAATGAACTGTTTCAGTAAGTAAACTGGTGGAATGTATGTTTCACTAATTCATTCATCAGCAGCGGCTTTTCAGTCACATGGTTCATGGATTTTTAGTCCGCATTGCAGTACTACATACATAGATGCGGCCTATTGTTACAGAGGGAGTAGTGTGCTCTGTCTGTCTGTCGTGATTGTGAGCCCGAGATGTTTACTGGTTTGTGGATTCGGGTCACGTGTCTGTGTGTGGTCAGATTTCAGGTAAAAAGGGCTTAGGTGAAGTGCTCACCTTCCTTTCTTAGGCCATTGAGCCTGTAGGTGCATATACCACAGAGTGTGATGCATGGCCAGTGCAACTCCAGACCTACGGTTACCTTCCCGGCCAAACATCACTGCCGCTGCCCTTTGACTGGTACTTGTGTCTCATCCTGCTGAGGATGGGAGGCTGAGTTGGCCTGGGTGGCTGGTTATATACGGAGACAGTTGGTCGTTCATCTTGGTATCATCAGGTTTGACATAGAATGAGTTTGCTGATGTGCGCGATGCTGCTGCCCGTAACCCAGACCGCCGAGTGTAGGACACCAGTAGAGGATCGACGTCTGTTCATTGCAAGTTATTTGTAAAAATTGCTATGCAGGCTGGAACGGCGCAGGGACAGCCGTCTGACCACGGCACACAGCCACCTAATAAGAGACCGAAAATGGCATTGCCTTCGACCACGACGTCTGCCGTGCCGGTCGTCGACTACCAGGTACGAAAGTGCTGTGCAAGAAGCGAATGTTCAGTGTCGTCGGGTTTCTCTCTTCTGGAGCAACAGTTGTCCAAAATACATACCCCCATTTTTTCGGCCGTTTTCCAGGTGCACGTGGGTTAGCGGAGCTCCCTTGGTTTTTTCGATATGCAGTGAACTGCATAAGGTTCTGTTTTGGCACTGTCTGTGACTTTTTTGTTTGTATGTGAAATATGTCGGGAACCACTGAACAGATTTGCACCAAATTCACAAGGAAGATGTGTTTGGTCTTTCACTCGGATGAGTTTGAATGTCGCAGTCAGAGGTCAAGGTCATCAGGGACATAAACGGCATCGTTCAGCCCTTGCGGCGGCCTGCGTGCAGTTTATTTTATTAAAACATCTTTGGCCTCTAGTTGTTGCTGCACTTGTTCTGGAGGAGAACCTTTGGGGATAAGTGACATGGAATTTTTGTGGACTGGATGCCTTTCCTGTCACCCCACCAGCAGTGTTAAAACACTGAAGGAATCTCAGAGTACTGACCCCAGCTGGTGGCCAGGCCTCATCCCTTTTTATCGTCCACCACCAGACTCTTGAAGAAAGAGGCATTAGTCCCTTTGTGCCGATTGTGCAATGCTAGCCCCGTTCGAAGTGATTTGTAATATTATTTTGCTGACACTGACAACACTGTATATCAACACCTAGCAGACTGTTAACTTTCAGCTGTTTAGAAACAGCATAAACAGCGTTATTAAAGCATGTAATTATTGGCTGTCTGAACTTCTGTGCTCCAGATTAGTACGTACAGTTGTGAACGTTTTGTTTCTATATTTTGGTATGGTAATCGTATGTAATGGTAGAGTTATGGTTTGTAGTAAATGTAGATGTGTTTTTGGTGATAACTAGTGGTTGATTTTTTCAACGAGTCTCTGAAAAGGGACGTTAAACTCCAAGTAACTAACTAACTTTCAACAAGTCTGTTATCATTGGTCACTTGGCTGTATCGCTGGCTTTTGCATGAAATAACTTGTCCATTATCCTTGTTGACAGAAGCAAGTTGCACATGGCCTTCTCGGAACAAGTCATCCAAGTTACTCATCGTCAGAGTAAAAGATAAAGTAGCCTTAAGTGAAATATTCACAGGCCATTTCACGCTCAGTGTATAAACTGGCCTGTGCTACTTTATGCCTGGTGTATTGTGGTGGGGAGTCAAGCTAGCCTAGTACACCAGTTGACATGAAATAACATGTCCGTTGTTGTCATTGTCGTGTACCGACAGAAGCAAGTTGCACACGGTCTTCTCGGCACAAGTCATCCAAGTTACTCATCGTCAAATGCTCCGTCATCTTCGTACACGTCAAATCAGCAGCAGCAGCGTTTTTAGACTCTTGCGTCTGCCTCCCTTCCTCACCATCGGCGGCTGCTGCCAAGTTATCTGCTGATGTTATTGGTTTTCACCAGACTGATTTTTTTGTTACGTATCTGCATTTTCCTCGGTTGATATTGTGCGTTACGAAGAGTCCCAAGAATGATAAATTACCTGTAGGATCTGCTGCACGCACCATGCAAATACCATGCAAATCAGAGATCTGAAGAAAGTGGAAAAACTGCTTGTTAGGTTTAGGTAAACCCGGTTGTGATTTTCCGTCAGTTTTTATTATGTGTTTTTTTTTAAATTCCTAGTCAAATTAATCGGTAGGAGACACACTACAAGCACATTTCATTTTTGGGTTGACTTCCCATGCTGTTCGGTCTTTGGAGGGTTCTTTTAACTAGCTCAGGCACTCCATAGCATCTGCAAACAGAGGTGATCCTTTAGTTGGTTATTTACCGATCAGTATAGTCACAGGTAGCATCAGTCAGAGAATTGTCGAGCAGGATGCTTGACTGTGGGCACTGAACTGTCTGTTTGTGGTCCCAGCAAATGGAGTTAAACTTCCAAGAGTCAAGGAATGAGCCCCGTTACATACCAGTAAACATCTTCTGAACTAACAGCAATTGTTTGCCATACAGCAGATAGATACGCGATGTGTGTTAGCTCACAAATAAAAGGAAAGTTTGTGGATTTTGACACAATAAATTATTTTATGATTATTGCAGTGCAACGGACAATCATTGTGTCTTATTGCTTGTCTTTTTTTGACTCGTTGTCACCGTACAGCGTAGTTCCTACAGTGAAAAATAGTTGCACTTTGTTTTATGTTTTTTGTTTTATGTTTGTTTTTTTTTCAGCAGTTAGCATGCGGCTCAGCATCTTGCATATAATGACTGATGATTTTCCTTGACAGCGGGATTGTTTTCGTACTCACATTGTCTTTAAGCATTTTTCACCTGATGCATTTTCCTGAAGCTCAAAATATTTAGTTGTACAGTGAATGAGCAAACATGCTGTATGATATTGTCAGATGTATACTGCCATTAATTTCTCTGTGAGAGCTGCATTCTAATTATTATTATTGTTATTCATACTGCCCTTTTCTGAGCAGGTTTTTCAAAAAGCTGTAGGTGGATTTTTGTGAAATTTTGGGGCAGGATATGCCTTGATACGAGTGCTCAATTGGTAGAAATTACTGCATGTTTTGTATAAATAAGTATTGATGAAGCAATGGTGATTGTCTGGATGGTAAGAGGGAAAATTATCTGGTCTGTTCTGTGCAGTATTGTGTGCAACAATTGTGCACAGTGCAGTGCACAGACATCAACAAACCTAACTGTTGGTCTCTGGATTGGGTTTTGTCTCACTGGGCCCATTTCAGTGTGCTCAGATTCATTTTTGTGTGTATGTATTTTGTTTGTGTATTTTATGCTTATCGTATGTCGTAGTATTGTAACATTGTGAGGTGGACCTGGTGGGATTGAAGCATGATCCTTAGGACCACTACTTCCTCCAGTGCTTTGACACTGTCAGTTTGGGTCATTTGACCTGTCCCCGATATGACCTATAATGTGTTTAGTGGGACTTTAAACCCTGTTCAATCACTCAACGTAGTACATAGAGTTCTGTGACACAGCCCATATTAATAAGGCACCCATCCAAAAATGGATGGCTTGGCTGAGTTACATCCAGGGTACGTTGTACTCCAGCTGTTTAAAACGGTAGGTCGCCAAGTTGATAGAGAAGGGCGAATTTTGACTCCCGCCGAATCCGAACCCATGAACCGAGTGCTAAAAGTTTGTCACAGAAAAGCCGAGATTTAGTGAAACATACATTCCGTCATTTTACTTACTTAAACGGAAAACACTTTATTAGTTGCAGGATTTACGCAGCTACAGAATGATGTGGTAAAAATGATTACAGTAAAACAAATACACGTAGAAGGTGGAATCAGGGTGCTTCCTGGAAAGTCATGGAATTTAGTAAGACCATTTTCCAGGCCTGGAAGGTCACAGAAAACAGCCAAGGTCATGGAAAGTCATGGAAAATGATGATGATGTCCTGGAATTTTTTGTAAGAATGCACTAGAATTTTTGTTTCTGTAAATATCATCCTGTTTGCAGTTTCACTGGTTTTACTTACTGTCTGATTGACGAGCAACTGGAAATATATTTTTATTCTGGAAGCATTCATAAATTGTGTATCGTTTATTTCGAAAAAAATATGCTGTGCCGATAGGTCATGGAAATTCATTTTTTGGTCATGGAAAAGTCATGGAAAATCGTTGAAAAAGAGTGGTCACCCTGTGGAATAGAAGCTTTGTGCATTTTGTATAGTTGGCTAGATTTTATAATAATAATACAAAAATTTATAACGCGCACTTGTAGTCAAGCATTAAGCATGAATCGGAGGCATTATCAAGCCATGAATTTTTCTCAACACCAATGCACTCCATTCACAAAGGTTTAAGCTCTCTGGGTTCCTTCTAGATGCCACTGGAATTATTATCATTATAGTGTTAGCCTGGTGCAACAGAAGGGCGGAATTTTACGAAAGCTTGCTAACTTATTTTTATACGATTATGTGTGAATTCCATTTTGTTCATTGTGCCGGTTTATCGAGACATATTTGTTATTTATTTGTTAAGGACTTTGTTAAACCGATTAATTCAAGCCAGTGTAGAGCGGTTTTTAAGTTGTTGGATGCATGATTTTGCTGTTGAAAAATTTGCAGAAAATTGTGATTGAGTCCTTTGCATCTGTTAAATCTTGATGACCAAATTAGCATTAAAGATGCAGCGAAAGTAATACTGTTATGTGATGCAGTGGCCTGTGTGCTGAATATGGCACATTTGGTTTGTAACATATGTATTTGGATGTGTAGCTAGGTGTAGTTGGACTGCATTGTTAACTGTACCGAGCATTCATCACTGCAGTCGCCAAAATCCCAATTACTGCTTTATTCCTTGTGTTTATTTTTTACCAGCAATTTCGTTACTTATAAGCGTGCACTTCTACACATTGCCTGAAATAATTTTAACGACTTTTGATGCCTTCTTTTTAAAGTTATTCGTACTCGTTATGTTAGTTTGCACGATAGTAGTGTGTATCTTAGTGGTGGTTTGTAGGTTTTTCAGTTTGTCTGCAGTCATTGCAAGCCAGTTGAGAATGTTCTCGGTAACACTTTCACAGTTCTGTCTTGCAATTCAAATGATTTTGTAGCACGTTTGCACTCTAAAGTCCCATTTTTAGGTTATGTGTGAGGTTTTTTTTGTAAAAAAAATGTCTTATTCTGCTGATGTCCCTGTTATTATCATCATTAATGTTAAGACATTTTATCACTATACCTATTTTTAGTGTAAATTTGCAGCTGATGTTCGTGATGTTTGGTACAGTTAGCTTGTGCTGTTTATTCTGCAAATTTTTGCCATGCGAGGCTATGCTGGCACATTATATGCTGTGGTCCTTTGTCTTATCGGTCCATCTGTCACAAGTCGGAGTTTTGCGAGAACGGCTAAACATAGTATCACGCGAACAATGTTGCACGATAGCCCAGATACTCTAGTTTTCTGGCGCCCAAGATCTTGGTGAAATTCCAGTGGGGGTCACCCCCAACGGGGTGTAAATACAGGTGGGGTTGGCTAAAATTGGCGACTTTGAACTGATGTCTCGCTGTATTGAAGAAATGGTACACGATATGCATATAGTTACAGGGTAAGGTTAATAGGAACCCATATGTGCTGTATTGAATGTTACTGTTTCCAGTGACCTTGAGTGATCCCTAACTACCCCAAAACACCCCATTCGCTACACTTTGCGTCGCCTTTCATATTATCGTATAATGTGTTTAGTGGGACGTTAAACCCTACTCACTCACTCACTCATATTATCGTTCATTTGGCACATATGTTGACCATAGCAAGTCCCAGCCTAGGCTGCCAAATAACCCTTGAAAGGAGCGGGTTCAGGGTCTCATGACCATTTTAAATTGTGGGGCCAGATCTTCGGAATGACTGAAGCAAGAGTTGTTTTGTGCTCTAGCAAGATGTATTAAGTGTTAGTGTTAGGATGACAACCTACCCTCAAGTGGGCGTGGCCAGGGTCACCTGACCTGTTTTTGAATTTTGGCCCCGCATCATGTCGTTGGAATGAGTGAAGCGAGGCACTTGAAATTTGGTGTGTGGATTGATATTGACCAGTGCCTCTACATTCATGATAGATTACTGCCGAGGGGGATTTGTTCAGGTCAAGTGACCTCTTTAAGTTTGAGGAAATAACTGGCAGTATTCTATAGGTACAAGATAGGGACATAGCTGCAACGGAAGACTAATTGGACATCACATGTGGCCTGTCAATTGTCATCAACGCTAATGACCTTGAGTGACTTTGAAGGTCGCTTTTGTTGTTCTGAACCTTTCTAACTTCTGTATCTCAGGAAATACAGCACGTATTAACTATTGTGTGTTTGCACATGAACCGAAAACCTCACGAGATCTGTAATTTCAGCTGTGTTATTGAAATGGAAGGACTTCACTTAGATGGCAAAAGTGGTAATATTTTGGAAACGGTGCAAGATAGAGATGTTGTTGCTACAGACCACTAATTGGATAAAAAAAAAGTAAAGGTAAAGGCTTCCCGTACTCGATGCCGAGCGTTGGGCCCGGATCTGATCCCGGTGTACAGGCAGTCAGCCCGCATGTGAATGTAAGTCATCCACCCGGCGGTAGGCTGCCATTACTTTCCGCCAGGCCTGCAGTTACCTCCCCAGTCGCAGAGCATCACCGCCCTTTGGCCGGTACTAAGTTATACTGCTTGGTGACAGAGGCGCATAAGTGTGAACAACTTGCCCAAAGTTGTTACACAGCGTTGCCTTGAGTAGGATTTGAACCCGCGACCTACTGGTCGCAAGTCCAGCACTCTACCCGTTGCACTACCGCGCCACACTAATAGGGTAGGAAGTGACATATGACCGATTGAATCGTGGCTATTCCAGTGACCTTGAGTGACTTCCAACGTTATTTACCTTTTCAAACGCGATTTTTTCATACAGTTGTGCAGCAGTTGACAATATTTCAACTGAATTAGAGCATCATACAGTCCCTCTGCGATAGCTGAGCTTTTTGTTGTACGCCATTTTTGTTTCTCAACCTGCGTAGCATCGTAGTTTTTGTCTGAGGCGTCTTTAAGATTGTACTGGCACTGAATTGCAGCTGCAAAATTACGTTTAAAAATAGGTACAGTGATGAAACGTCTACGATTAGTATATGGAGTGTTTATTTTTTTGGTAAAATATGTCATTTTGTTTTACCTGCTAGAAATTTTAGATGTGCTGTTGTTATGCAGGAGGTTAGTTAGCGATTGCAGATGCAAAAACTGTTGGTTTTAAGTGCACTGCTGCTGGTCTGAATTGGAGAAATAGAATCAGATGAAACTAGAAATGTGGGTTAATGCCCAACGTGATGGCCGCCCTGCCGAATATAGGTGGCGCCCTCTGTTCAACGCCGCAGTTTGGCTGACGCCCACTACTAGAGTGCC
>Ga0056133_10000208_pt1 | contig 13122 bp, 11 predicted proteins | sample WorMetGr2BELIZE1_FD_67351 | JGI IMG/M metagenome (GOLD analysis project Ga0056133, IMG submission 67351) | Marine gutless worms symbiont microbial communities from Max Planck institute for Marine Microbiology, Germany - Inanidrilus... ... | reverse complement strand
GCAACAATTTTTGGCTTTCTATATATGGGGTGCACATTGGCGCCACCTGAAGAATACGACTGAACCGTCCATGTGCGGCGGCGATGCGGCCTTATGTCAAATTACTTTGACCACTTGTTTCCTATTAGTGATCTGTAGTAACCATGCCAGTGCCTTGCACTATTTCTGAGATATTGCCACTTGTTTATTGTATTTGCTGTGACATTGAATGATCCTTCAGTTTTGCTGCAAGAGCGTAAACTATGCCCACATATCATCTCTGCACTGATAAGTGTGTGATGGCTGAGGCTGATAATATACCAGTATGTACTATATTTTCAGAAATACTAGATATAGAAAGGCTTTAAAGCATTGAAACAACCTTCAAAATCATAGACTATTTAATAGACCACATGTCACTTCTTATTAATGTTCAATTTTAGCTATGTCTCTGTCCTGTACTTTTTATCTGCCCCATAGCTATAGCATGGGACAGATTATAAATTCAGTTTGACTCTGTCACAGTGTCTGTCTGTCTGGCTGTCTGTCTGTCTGTCTGTCTGTCTGTCTGCACTCTCACGATTGCATTTCTTGATTGATTTTTTCCAAAAGTGGCACAGAGGTAACAACTCCCAAAAGTATTTTGCCCCAAAACTGACATTTTGGGCCAAAAGGTACTGAAAATCCATTCAAACATGAATATGTCAATTTTTGCCTTAAATGTTAACGAATCACCGGAATTCCCGCGTCATTAATCGGGGTCGAGGAACACGGTGACGTCAGATTTCACACCGGAAGTAGAAATAAGGCAGTTTCGTGCATGCGCATTGAAAAATATGCCACTTAACCCTTATTTATGGCAAAACCACCAAAATTCCCACATCGTATAGGAAACTGGGGTCGAGGAACACAATGGTTAGTCAGCTTTGGGGCGGATACCATGTTCCACAGAACGTATTTCTAGTTTGCAGTATTTTCACTTGTTTATGAATTGCTTATGAATTTAGAGCTTATGTAGCTGTGAATGACCTGGAACAATTCTTTGGTTCAAATGAAATAGTACAAATGGTGGCTAACATATGACTTCTGGTCATTATAAATAATTTTTAGACAATATGTGCAGAATTTTTATAATATATGTTCTAGGGATATTTTCAGTAGCTGAAATAATGTTTAAAGGTCACTCAAAGGAGCTGAAAATAATGTCGTTCAGTATGAGGAGCTATTATCATTCTATTGTTTCTGTCTAGTAGCATTTCAAGGTATGGTGAGATGTTGGTTGTACAGCCTTGGTGCTGAGCAGTCTGCATCAGGCTGCTCACCCTACAGTTAAGGTAAGATAAGGTGAGGACATGGTTGAAAATCATGGATTTTTTGTGTTCCAAGTACATTTTTGGCCCCCCCCCATCAATAGTGATTCTGTCAGAATTTAATCATGATTGAATTTTCATTTTGGAAAGTCAAGAATGATGGTGGTGACAGAAGATTGGTAATATGTTCATACAGGATGTATAAGCGTGACAGACAGTCAGACAGACAGGATTATGATAGTGTGTAATGCAGTTGCTGTGGCATTACGTCTCAATGTCCATTGAACAAGCATAAAATTCAGAAGTGAACTAATGATGAGCAATGTGTTACTGATGAGTGTGCAGCGTACAGAGGAGATGCGTAAAACTCTCCTGTCACGAAGACTTCGGCCTCAGACTACTATAGGTAAGTACTGACTACTGACCATCGAAAAATGTCAATCGCAGTTGCATACCAACCAGAAATGTACTCCTTATATTTGACATATGCATAGTACACACACCAAATGCACTGCCTATCTCACTCATGTGGTCGGTAACAAATGAAGTTACGATGATAAAGACTTTTCATATTGATGAGTATGTCTGAGCCCTTGAGTAGGGGCTACATGTCATTAATTGGTATTTATTGCTGGCATTAAACGACAGCGACAAACTTCCCTGTCGGTTGTACACTGCGTGAACTAGTGAAAGTTGTCAGTATCATGGTTAACTTCTTACTGTTTTGAGCAGAAAAACCTCTAAACCACGGGTGCATTTAGTTGCACAGGCTGCCTGCACATTGCCTGTGGCGGTGCCCGCATGGCATGCCGCCTGCAGCAGGCAATTGGACTGAACCCATCGCCTGCATAGATGGATGTTATATATTAATTCATATTGGTCTAAAAGTTATCCCCAGCAACAAAATTTTAACTGTTAAGTTATGTTAGTAAGTAATAGCATGATAAAAGTTCTAGTTAGCTTTTAAAATGTCACTGGGAACACAAGAATACTACTCAACAAAATTTGTCTAGGGGCCTAACCATGCTCTAAACAGTACCGGTTTGAATGCACTAAATCCATTACATTTACGAACATATTAACATCTATAGCACGTCATCGCTTTAAAGTAGTACACTTAATCACTATTCATCATCTGTACATCTTGTTCTACAAGACAGTGGAAATAATAACAATTTTTGCGTTTTAACGTGATGGGCACCGCCATCTTGACGTCAAGGAAAGCTGCTAGTGTAATTGCCTTGCGCCGCCTGCAGGCGCCAGCAGGCCGCCGGCGGCAGCGGAAGGCGAGAGACAGTGACCAGCACGCCTTCCAGGCGCCAACTGAGCGCGCCCCAGGCTTATCAGTCCGGGTTTCATGAATTTTAAAGTTTTTTCACCCATTCTGATTCTTTCTTAAAATGTGACTATCTTCTGCCTTATATTACAGCATGTTGATTCAACTCTTTCCAACATATGCTGTTGGCCCACAACAAAGTGGTCACCATAATGCATTTCATTCTGCATTATGGTGACTGTCCATAAAAATTGTATGTATTTTGATTTTTATTTGTTACGAGTAATCTGCAATGTTCTGCACGTAATATCGACAGTTATAACTAGTGAAAAGCAAACTTGATGAAAAATACTACAAGAAAGTGGTTGGTAGCTTTCTGTTAATGTATTAGATCACTGACTATTGACTGTTCTTTACCAGTACTTTCTTGTCCATTTTGAATATGAATAAAACCAAGTGGAGAATGTGGAGAACATCAGAAGCCAATGCAGAAGGCTGCAAGATGCCCGTGTGGTTTATGCAGGAGAGGTGTTGGTAGTAATTCAATACAGTGTACTGGTTGTCAGAAGTGGGTACACAAAAAGTGTAGTGCTGTAAAGGGTAGCATGTACAAAGTGATGAAGTCATTTATTTGTAGAGGTTGCTTGAATCCTGTAAGCAATACAGGTAGTACAAGTGTAGTTATTGGTGCCAGTGCAAATTTGGAGTTACTGGATAAGTTCTGCTACCTAGGTGATATGTTGAGTGTGGATGGAGACGCTGATGCTGCGGTGGAGGCCAGAATCTGAATTGGATGGAATAAATTCAGGCAGTTGGTACCACTGCTTACCAATTGGGATATATCATTGATTAGGAGAGGGAGGCTGTATAGCAGCTGTGTGCGAAGTAGTATGCTACACGGAAGCAAGACCTGGTCTGTCAGGAAAGAAAATGAGGTGGCACTTCAGCGAGCAGAGATGAGAATGGTGAGACGGATGTGTAGTGTTAAGGTAAAAGATAGAGTTCCGAGTAAGGAGTTGAGAGAAAGACCAGGAATAGATGAGATAACCTTGGTACTATAGCAAAACAGGTTGCAATGGTATGGGCATGTGTTGCGAAAAGAAGACACTGATTGGGTGAAGAAATGTATGGAATATGAGGTGGAGGGATTCAGACCAAGAGGTAGACCAAAGCGGACATGGAGAGAGGTTGTGCAAAAAGATTGCCAAGCACGTAATTTGAACGGGGAGGATGCTATGGATCATAGTAGATGGAAGAAGCTGATAAAGATTGGATGATGATCAGGATGGTGGGTGGGTGAATGTTTCTTCTGGTACTGGCTCACCCAGGTAGTCCCAGACAAAGGGCCGTAAAACGGTTGTTGTTGTTGTGTTTCTAAGACTTTGTGATTTCTGGATTTTCTAAAATAGGGGGAATGCATACATTACTTGGCATTATTAATAATTGTAGACCAAGATCCGGCGGGTACCGGTAAGTTGTATGTAAAACTTTAAAAGTTATGTGGAACTGTTGCATAACAGCAGTATGCTTGCTGGTTGGTCTTCTTGGTGCACTGGTGTTGGTGGCTGTTGTTTTCATGCTAACTCTGCTTTTAGACATATGCTGGTGCTTTAATATTACCATTTAAGTGTCAGACATGGCATCCATATTGGCAGTGGCATGAATACCATTTGGGGACTTCTGTGTGAGCTCTTCCAGAGGGTCCAGCGGAACCCAACAGCCAGGCGTTTTTGATGCTTTGTTATGCCTAAAACTGTAGATCCTATGTATCTTGGCCATGTGAAAGAAAAAGGCTAAATATTGGGATTTGTCATTTTAAGTATGCTGTCCAGGTTGTATTGGGCTACACTATTTACCCGTGTAGTTGACGCGATGCCTATATGGTATTAAAAATGTTTGATCGCCAGAAAACTGGCAGGCTTGAATATGTCCACCTCGAGGATGAAACTTGGAGTGCAGGAGTGCCAGAAGAAGCTGACCAGGTGCCTTTCTCGAAGCCACTGCTAACTAGTTTGTGTTTCAATGGCCATGGGATTCTGCATGTTTGGCCTGTAAGCTTCAGCAGTTTAGTGGCATGGTAAGATGCTGTGTGGGTCATTAGCTACACACTAGTGTACCACTGAACTGCCCTGTGAGCTTTCTACAATGTGTGCCAGCAGATGATAGCAGACTTTGCCACTCCATGATCAGTTAATCAAAACAAGTTATTAGAGCCATATGTTGCATTACATATGCTGCTGGAGAACTGCTTATGGAAGGCTCATACCTGGTTAGCACAAAGGTCAGGCTATACAGAGTCTATGTCCTCCCAGTGCTGCTGTTTTGACTCTGAAGCTTGGACTGTCACAAAGACTCTTGCTATTCAACTGGATGCTTCTGACACACGTATACACCGTGAGCCATAAAAATGGAGCCAACATATTTTTGTCTGTAACTTTGTGAAAAATTAGTGGATCTTAATGCAGTTTTCACTGTTAGAATTAACGATGAATGATACATGTGACGGTATGAACTCCACCCACCTCACCTAATTAATATTGCTACACTACCTTGTGAAAGTCGAAACAGTAAAAACGTAATATTACAGTGGGATATTACCAAAGAAAATTGCATTAAATGTATTGTATATGCTTCATCGAAATGGACCTGTAGATTATAAAATTTGGGGTGTTATGCAGCAGTGCATGTATGGAACAAAGATTTGTGACATCTATGACCTGCAAAAATGCTTGATGCAAACTTGGGTTGACTTTCAACAGAACGTTATCGAGGCTGCGATTGACCAGTGGTATGACAGTCTGAGATCATGTATGCATGCTAGTAGCAGACACTTTGAACACGTGCTGCAAAATTATTGTTTATTTGTATTATGTGTTTCATCAGAACATTTTATGAAAGTGTCAGTGTAATTTGGCGCATTTGACGGCTGTTTTGTAGTTAACGTTAAAAGCTGAATTTGTGTTCACATGCATTTTTGGTGTTTCAACTTTAACAAGGTAGTGTAACAAAGTTAATCAGGTGAGGTCGGTGAAATTCATACTGTCACATGTGCTGTTCTTTTCTAAATCTAACAGTGAAAACGGCATTAAAATTTGTTAATATTTGACGAAGTTACAGACAAAACTAAGTTGGTTCCATTTTTTATGGCTCACGATGTATATATCGTTGGTGGTTAGGTGGTATCCTTTGTTGAGACACAGTGTATATTTTTACTAGAACCGACCGATATTGAAATCACTAACTTGTCGTGTTTGTAGTATTTCATGAAGAACATGTGGACCAACATATTAATGAACTGTTGGTTTAGGCTTTTATTTTTGAAAAGTCTTGACTTGCGTTTGGACAGCTTATCCTATACATTCTGCATGTATGATGTATCTTGGCTAAACACATAAATGAGTCAAGCTGGTTTTGGTATGAGAGTTACCACAGAGGACAAGCTACCTTGTATTAGATGGGAGTCCAGATCTGCCCATGGAAAGAAAGACGTCTTTCCAGAGGTGGATGTTAGTCTTAGTAAATTTTTCGCTGTCGCGGCCAACTGTGTATTTCTGCACAATCGCGTGGACCCACTACATTTTGCTGCGCATTGGCCGGCCATCACGGCAGTTGCTGAGCTATTGTTGTTGCTGTGGTGTATGTTATTGTTCACAGCATTTCTCTGGCTTGAAGCTGCTGATGATAACAACGTGCAGCTAGTGGTATGGGTGCTGCGCTGGTTACTAACTGTTTCTGCTTTGTCAAGTTAAATTATGGCTGATACCGTTAATGATAATGGCTGGGAAGAGGCATTGAGTGTGTTATGTCCAAGGTGACGTGTTTTAATTCTTATGTGACTACAGTGTTTATTAGTCATCTCTTTTTGTTCGTGACTCTGAGTCTGTGGGTAGTTGTATGACATAATACTGTTTGTGTTTATAGTGCTAACTAGTCATTAAGTTTAAATGAGAGTGTAATTGATTACTGTTTAAAATTTGCATGAGAAATTGATCACAGTCAGACACCCGTTTAGTGGCATCTGCCAGGACAACCTGGGTAAGCCAGCACTAGAAAAGGTAAACCGATCTGAATTTTAATGAAGCAACAGATGGTGGAGTGGCATGACATCTACTGCACCATATACAAATCATTTGCGCCTTGCTGCAGACAGATAACCACGCCAGCACCTCACCACTCAATTTTCACAGGCCGGATGCTCTCCGTGACGCCCAAGCAACAGTGTCAAAGTACTGAAGGCAAGATAATTTGATCATAATGTTGTTAAAATATAATCTGCTTTTTAAATTTCATTTTCAACTCCAACAATGACTGCAGAGAGCAAATTGAGCCATTCTTGCTTTATGTCTCCATTTCTGTATTATACAGAACTAAATAACACATTCTTTGTTATAAATTCTATAGTCTTTTATTCTCTCATGATGGGGCATTTTTCAGTTTCTCTGGAAGTGTGAAATAATATTGCTGACAGTTATTGGTGTTATTGTTAATAATGACAATAACGTAGCAAATTGTTAGCTTTAGTCGGCATGTCAACCATTGAACATTTATAGTTTAAAAATGTCATGCTGTTATTGTGAAGAAAAAATAATATTTATCTTATTGCAGTGAGCTGAATTTATGCCAGATTTATGCGGCCATGGAGAGTGAAGAAGGCTTATAACTGAGATGATATATATTGTAGATGGTGCTGATCCATCACAGTCTCGCAGAATGGAGGCTGACATGACTCGTAAAGGTTGGTATCACTGAGTGATGTGGACAAAATAATAATAAAATTCTAAAATGTTGCGTAAACTACAGAAAAATTTGTCTTCAGTATGAAGTACGGTGTGTACTATTGTGTGTACCTCTGTATATACTGTTTTAGTTGAAGCAACACCTAAATACAGTTGCGGTAATTACAGCAAATCTTTCTATGTGGTAAAAAAAATTTGTGGAGTAATTCAATAGATACAAAAGAAATCAGGTTTCCATTGTGGTAACATCCTAATAATGTATTTTCTTCATTTTTTGGCATGACGTTTGGACCACATGTCACGCCTATGTTATGGCACACCACAATGAAAGTGTATTGGCTTCCAGTTGTTCAAAGTGCACCTGAAATGCACAAGATAGATATCAGAGGTAGTGTAGCAGTTGAGCAGTGTAGTGGAGTCCGTGTGATGCAGGGAGTGATAGAAAAATACGTCTTTCATTATACCTGTCTGTATACGTGTCTGGTGTACAAGTAGCCTGGCCAGCTAGCACTGTTGCTGGTAGCCACTAGAAGTCTTTGCCAACTGACTGGATGGGGTCTGTGTGTGTGATGCCTTTTTTCCACCCTAACACAATGTAATGTAACATGCCATAATGTACGAATTTTACGTTGTACAAAAAGCGCAAAATTTCGTGCAATGCAACATGACGCAGGAAACACGAAAAGCTGACATAATGCAGTGTAATGTAAAACGAGCTGCAACTGACGGCAATACAATGCAAGGAAAGTCTCACATTCATCGCTATGCTGTCATAGCAATGAAACCCATGCACCGATTGCAAATCCGCCCAATAATGCACAACTAGGGTGCACCCCCTACCATTCCCCCAAGTTACATCTGGGTCCATGCAGTAGTGTGGGAATGCGGCGATGGACAGTCAGACAGACAGACGTGTGTGACCAATACACATTTCGCCTCGGCTAAGCCTCATGCGAGATGTAAAAAGACCATGCACACATTCTAAGTGCAAGTATGGTATTGTATTATAAGATAAAGGATGCCATAATCTTGCAGGGCATAGGCAGGGTGCTCATATCCCTTTCTGAGGCCACAGAGCCCATAGATGGATATGCGACGGAGTCTGTGACATTTAGCCGGTTCGATACCGGACCTACTGTTACCTTCCCAGCCGCAGAGCACTGCCACTACCATTGGCTGTTATTTTTTCTATCGCGTTTCTGATATGGCCGTATTTGTGCTGAAAAGGGACGTTAAACTCCAACCAACCAACCAAACTATTTTTCCCATCTAGTGGAGGGTAGGAGGCTGAGTTGGCCTGATTGGTGTCAGTATGCAGTGATTATTATTATTATCACCTGACAGATGGCCCCATATGGGTCCCGGGGCAGTAAGTAAGTAGGTAAGTGTCTAAGTAAGTAAGTGAGTAACAAATTTATGAAGCGCCGAAATAAGACTAGGCTCTCTCTCTTTCCAGGCCATATGTCATAAGAGGTGACTAAACCTGGCTTTATTTTTTTGTGTTTATTTTGTGTTGCAGTACATTTCCTTTGACTGGTGAGTGTGTGCTTTTGTTGTGTTAGATTTGGTTTTCCATACCAAGCCAAAAAATTGGCTTGGGGAACGTCTCCAAAATGACCTGTTTTGTGTCGAGTGGGACGTAACACCTTAACTCAGTGAATCAGTCAACCTGACGGATGATAACTGTGTTGTGATTACAGATCCGCAGCAGTCAATGGCTCACATGACTGGTACAACTCGCAGTATATATGCTCCATCATTCGACTCGGATGCGTTGATGCCGGACTCTGATCTACCAAAGCTGATTCATCCCGGCAAGGAACGACCCCGACTCCCTCGCAAAGCGGCGTTAGGCAAACGACCGGTCATTGCATGCGAGACTCTGCTTGTTGAAGAGCCGGCAGAAGATGACGTTGCACTGAGCCAGTCATCTTCACTGCCTGCCGACAAAATGCCGCCGTATGTTATCGTTTCCTCTTACTGGTTGTTTGCTTAAGCCACTGGGTATGCAACCAAGCCACCGGGTATGCAATGCTGCTTGAGAGGCTGTGTCTTTGTTTTATTTTACTGATTTCTCGAAAATACAAATCTCGATCTTGTAATGAACTACATCTGTATACTGCTCTCGCCAAGAGCTTTCTGTTAATATATCGCACTAACATAAGCGACCAATAGTTGCTGAGATTTCAGTGCCAGCATGACAAATGCCTTACCGCTTTTAAAGAGGTAATAGATGTCAACGCTCGGGCTTCACCCTCGTGTTGACATTTCAACTTCAGGACAGCATTATACAGGTGTTGTGCGGTTGTGCAACGTTCAAGGGATGCCCATGTTTTGCAGCGACACGGCTTTGCTTTAAAATTCATTGTTTTAAATGTGAATACCGTACTGAACTTCGTGCATGCACAGTCTTGCAAAGGCGTGCTCCATGATGGTTGGAATTTGTAACATTGTTACAGTTTGAACTATAAGCCTGTCTGTTCCATTTTTGTAAACATTGCTTGTGTCTACATTTTTTTATATTTGTTTTAATGTGATTGGAATCGATCAGTTCCAGTGGATAGGTAGTGAGTATGATGTGCATCTGCACGTATTTCCAGGCTTAGGCTACTTTATGCTATTAGTATAGAGATGTTCCATTCAGTGCAAGGATTTTTTCTTTGGTAAGTTTTGTCTGTTGCATTAGCTCGTTATACAATCTTTCAGTTGGTGATAAAGGGGCCGACAGTATGATTTAAGCGCCTAGTGACTCTTTCGACTTATAGCCACTATATAAATAATTGTCTATCTATCTATCTATGATTTGTGCCTAGGCCCTGAAGTAGTGTTAATCCACCACTGGAGAGATTACAGCCTTGCTGAGATTGTCATTGTGACTCATTGTACATTTCAGATTGCAAGAGAACGTTGCTGCACCTCAGACGTCGCTACCAGCCAGCAGAGCCGAGATGAGCCTTCCCCTTACAAACATTGCCAGTGCCGCTGTGAAATCTGCCGATAGTGAGTTACTGATGGCGTCAGTTCCGCCTACCGAGGGCACTTCAACACCGAAGTCTGAACAGCCCACCCCGACGGACTCAGTACCACCAACATTCCTGCCACGTGCAAAGTTGGCAGAAGAGATTTCCGGAGACACAAGGCCGGCACCTGTGGCCACTGCGCCACGGTCTAGTGACAGTCTTGAGTCGAAGCTTGCTCCTGCACCAGTCTCCACATCTGAACTTATCCAGCCTGTCAAGAAGGGATACATCTACAAACAAAATCAGCTGGCAAATATTATGAGAAGCAGCTTTGAGAAGACTGAGTCCAAGGATGTAAGGAAATCAGCCGAACTTGACGCAAAAGATGCTTCTGATACGTCAAAAGTACAGCCCGTGGTCCCGAGAAGTAAGTTTTTTACAATGTTGGTTTTACTGTACATGTTGTATGTACATTTTTGTCTTCAGTGCATTGACACTGTTGGTTTGGAATCAGGAAGAGCATCTGGCCTGTAAAAGATTAAGTGATGAGATGCTGTCAAGGTGCAAATGATTTGCATATGATGATGCCAGTTCTAGCCCGTGATCTCTTGCTTCATTAAAATCCACATTAGTGTAACCTTTCTGGTGCTGGCGTACTCATGTTGTCCTGGAAAAGAGGCTGTCTTTCTGTCTGTTGTGTGTTTGTTAGCCCTCCTAACTAGGCCACCTGTTATTGCTGACACTTTTTCAAAACAGCAGAAATGTGCATCTCACTCTTTAAAGATGGCTATTCTCATCATGTCTTCTTCTAATTGAAGCATTAGGCATACCCATGTAATGTAAGACTTGTTCGCACATAAACTGCCCGTGGTGGAATTTGATCATGGGAACTTCACTGCAGTAAGACATGTTACTACTAGGTGACTCCCAGCTGTGACCTTATTTGCTCTCACTGAGTCTTTATAACCATAGATTGATTGAAACTGTTGAAGCATGCTGGCACAACCATAGATATTGTTGCTAAGTGTAGCTGACTTTTAAGCACGTTATACTCACCAGTTAATGTTATGGATGGCTAAGTTCTGTTGTCACAGCTTGTACAGAGTGGTATAAGTTGTATAAGCCAATGGCCAGTCTCGTGGTGTTATATAGTGCTATCGTCTATTTGTTTGTTATTGCGGGCAGGGGTCCAGCCTACTCTGGACCCCTGCGTGGAGACCGTCTGTAGGTCCAATGTGCTAGCCCAAGAGAATGGAGGGGAATTGGTTGGTGTGTGCGAGTGTATGTGTGACGTGTAGGGTGAGGAAGGGTAAGTAGGTGTGAGCAGCTTGGCGGGTATTTGTAAGGCACGCCCCCTCAAAGGCGTGACCTACTGTTTGGCTAGAACTGACTGGTTCTTGTTCAGCACTGGCCCTCTAGCGCTTAGTCAGTGCCAGCCAGAGGTCCAGCCATATTTGTTAGCTTCGGTCACGTCAGTGCGGCTAACACCTTGACGCTACTAATCAAGATGCCAGTAATTGTCAAGTTTATAGAGGACACCTTCGAACCCTTTATTTTCTGCCCGGGATTATCTCCCTGTTCATCATGAGCATAGGAATTAATATGTAGGTGGACGTGCCCAGGCCAAGGCTCGAATCGAACCCGGAACCTTCAGCCACTGCACACATCACGCTGTACTGCATATGGCATCCAAGTGATTAGACCTACATTGGCAGGTCATGTGGTGCTGTCACTGTGGCAGAACCGTTGCAGTAGTTCACCCAGTTCATCTGATGAATGCAGACTCAGTGGCTATCAGCCCTCAGACCAAGCCACCTTACTTAGACTCTTTAAGTTCCCATTAGCTGCTACTGTCCACATCCAAACATCACCAGTTATTATAATGCAAATTTTGGCCTCTCCCATTGACTTTAGCATTGGCTTCTAACACAGCTTTCTACGCTACCGTGCACATGCACGATTATTGCTCAGCCTGAAGGCCAATACTCATTTTACTATCCCACAGAGAGTCAAAGGCCAAGTTGACCTAGGCATCATCCTGTGGTGAGATTTAATCCTTGGGTCTCGCACATGGCAGTAAGGCATGTTACCCTGCTGTTACTGCGACATGCAGCATGTACGTTAGTGGTGGTATCTGGAATGGCATCCAGTGAAATTTGTTTTCTTATGTCAGAAATCTTAACTTTGCATGTAAACATATCGGAACTGTGAAACAAGGGACGTCTTTGTAGCCAACTTTGCATGAGTCTACACTGTACAGCTTTGTGTGAGTTAGGTGGCGAGGTGGCAGCGGGTGACAGAGCTTCAAAGCGTGATGCAGTCATAACGCCGCAACAAACGAATGGACCCACTTCGCAGACAGCAAATCCTGGCAGTGAGTTGTGCACCCTTGTGATGATACTAGCCACTGTATACAGTGGAGCGAACGTTTTATCTCTCTCTGTCTTCATGGTTATGTTCTTCTTGAGCATCCAGAGTCGAACACCAGTTTTTTTTAAAAAGGTTCCCTTCTTCCATGCTTATGCTGTTGAATATAAAAAGGACAGGAAAAGGAAAGGAAGAGTATTTATATAGCGCCTTTTCGCACCAAGGTACATACAAAGTGCTCAGGCATGGATCACACAGCTTTATCTGCAAATAACACCATGCCTGCCTTTCCTTCGTGATCGTTCACCAGATGGCACCACCACAACAACTGAGGCAGCTTACTACTCATTTGTCGACCCTGAAAGCATGAAAGGCTGAGTTGGCCTGGTTGGTTGACCTATAGCGGATAGTTTACCCACATAAGTGGTCACCCATCAGCTACAGGTCGAGCGCAGGACAGCGAAAGCACGCCAGCCAAAGACCGACGTTATACC
>Ga0056133_10000206_pt1 | contig 13143 bp, 11 predicted proteins | sample WorMetGr2BELIZE1_FD_67351 | JGI IMG/M metagenome (GOLD analysis project Ga0056133, IMG submission 67351) | Marine gutless worms symbiont microbial communities from Max Planck institute for Marine Microbiology, Germany - Inanidrilus... ... | reverse complement strand
CGGTGCCCCTTCAGCGGAGGGGGAGATGGGTCCCCATCTAGCACAGTGTGGCCAGGACGAGGCCTACCTGCATGCCAAGTTTCATCTTGATCCGTCCAAACTTTTGGTCACAATACACCAACGTTACAGACAGACGGGACATACAGACAGACAGACAACGGAACGATAGCATAGGGCGAATCGTTTTACAAACGGTCGCCCAAAAACCGAGATGCTCAGAAGAAACGGACCATGCAGTCATAAAGCCGTGGAGTCAGTCCTGAGGCCGGGAGGGAGTCTATGGTGGGAAAGATTTGTGGAAAAGGTAGGTATTGAGCCGGGAGTGAAAGACAGATGGAGCTATGGATGGTGAGAGTGGCAAGTTGAGAGAGTAAGAAGATGTGGCAGGAGCATGAAGAGGCAAGTCAGAGATGTAGAGGGACTGGAATGAGGTTGACGGAGAGAACTAGGAAGTTGATTCCAGAGACATGGTGATACCTGAAGGAGCAATCAGTTATGGGTAACGAGGATGATGCTGGTGGTCGAGCGAGGGTAACGTGATATGAGGAGCGAGTGTTGCCAGGAGGTTGAACAGAGATTAGGTTATGCAGATACGGAGGTTGGGTGGTTGTGAGGACCTTATAAGTGAGTGAGAGGAGTTTGTATTCAATGCGTTCGGTTATTTTGAGCCAATGAAGAGAGTATAGGATATATAGAGTGATTGACATCCATTGATATCCACTGAAAATTTCACGGAGATCGTCCCAGGGGAACCCCTCCGCCGGGGGAGTTAAACACAAGAGGGGTAGCCAAGTATAGCGATTACGGACCTATCGACGGCTATATCTCGGAAACGGTGCAATATAGGAGGTAACTTAAGTTACTATTAATCACTAATAGCAAATCGTATATTACGTACCTTTCGATTGGTACCAAAATTGGTGACCTTGAATGAACTTGAATGGCGTAATGGCGTTATTTTGCGTTTTTCTCAGCGAATTCGGGTAGCTTCCGGGCGCACTGCGTAAAAGTTCACGTTCGCTATCTCATCTCCTGATGAGTTCTTGTACAAACGGTCGCCCAAAAACTGGTTGTCGGGTTGTTCACATTATTCCCTCGGTGGCGCCATTTTGTGTTATAAATTTCATTAATATAGTTGACAGATGTGTTCGGAACAAAACAGCGTTAAGATGTGCCAAAAATGCAAATTCATTCGTGCATTGTGAAGATGCGGAGTCAAACCTATCTTTGGTCAAACGTACCGGTAGGCTAGTGGACTCGTTTTGGCCCACCCTCTAATACAGAGCATTTCATAAACAAAATATTCACTGGATTCTGTTCTGTACTGTTGTTTTACAATGAAGTACGCAAGACTTGAAAAATTGTTAAGTGCGTACATTTACATTTGTTATCAGCCGATTTTCTACGTCACGAAGTACCCACACAGTACCCATGACGGAAAATTACATTCACCTTCTAGTTCCTGTTAACTGCAATGCAGCCAATGACGTCATAACCTGACCTAGAAAAGACTGTATGACCCCGTGACGTGACCAATCAGAAGTCGACACGGGCGGAAGCAGACGGGTTCGCAGTATTTGATTGGATGCTATCTGGAACGTTCCATGGCGACGGTGAGTCATCGGTTTGCGCCATAATAAAAGCGGGCGTTGACCGAGTGCGCGACCTTTCCGTGTGATATTGTGCACGTAGGAAATTTGTCGGCGTTTTCGTCGCTTTTGGCACGTGTTTGTTCGTTATTGTTCGCTTACTGTAGGTCTCAAGGTGTGTTATAGAAATCATGACTTGTGTGCTTTTGTAAATATAGATGGTGATCAAATTAATTATGTATTCGTATCGTTTTTTGTGACTCGTGACTGGTGAGTTGATGCCTTTGTGTATGACACGTGGCGCGAGAAGTATTTTCAGGCATTTTTTTGGGACGTAAATTATTCACGGAAACCATTTTGTTGGTAGTCTGGTACGGAATCACGTGTAATACCGTGATCAAGACTTGTGATGATGTAGGTGGAATGTTTAACAGACAGCCTTTAGCGGACATACCCGCTCTTGTGCATGAAGCAAACTAGCCTGTTCTTAAAACTGTTTACTGATGTGCAAGTTACTACAAGTTAGTCATCTTCTGTTTAAATATTTATGCGAACGGCTTCGGCCACTATGTGCAGACTAAACTCAATTCTGGAAGTTGTTTTTGTACTAGCAGGAGATGGCAAAGGCTCCAGCAGTCGGCATTGATCTTGGAACAACGTACTCTTGCGTCGGGGTGTTCCAGCATGGCAAAGTGGAAATCATTGCCAATGATCAAGGCAACCGAACCACTCCGAGCTATGTGGCATTCACTGATTCAGAGCGACTGATTGGTGATGCTGCCAAGAACCAGGTAAGATGCCTGTTGGTTGATTAGCCCCGTGTGGTTGATAAGCCCCCTGTAAGCAAGTGGGTAAGTGTCTAAGTAAGTAAAGTAGTGTGAAAATTTATGAAGTGCTGAAACCAGAATAGGCCCTCTCCGTTTCCACGCCGGATGTCATAAGAGACGACTAAACCTGGCTTTAGTTTTTAGTTTTTATTTTGTGTTGTAGTACATTTCTCTTGATTGGTATGTGCTTTTGTTGTGTTAGGTTTAGTTTTTCCATATCAAGCCAAGAGGTTGGCTTGGGGAATGTCTCTGAAATGACCTATCTCGTGTCATATCAAGTGGGTCGTAAAACAGCAACTCAATCACTGTCGGTTGATGAACTGTTTCATTATTTTAATGCCAGTATCGTGTTTAACGCATGCTAATTTCACTCTCCCTAACCCTAAATGCTAACGCAACAAACGTCTTAAGTAAACTGTAATTCTTAACCATAATGGTGAGATGTGATATAGATGAAAAATAAGTGCGTAAGTTGTGGATGGAAAATTACATTTACATTCGCAGTATTTTGTTGTTGTTGTATTTTAGCACTGACTGAAGTTAAAAGTTATGCACAGATGATTAACTTAAGAGCAAATTCATATGCAGGTGTATAACATGGAAAGTGCTGAGAAATATAATAATCTGCTTGTATTAGTGTGCATGTCGGAGCATTTAATTAATGTTTTGGTTTAACTGGCGCAATTTTTCATTTTTTTTTAAAATTCAGCTTATTGTTCAAATGTCCATGTCAGATGTCTGCTGTGTTGGCTGCAGGTGGCAATGAACCCAGACAACACTGTGTTTGATGCCAAGCGGCTGATTGGACGTCGCTTTGATGACCCAGCAGTGCAGTCCGACATGAAGCATTGGCCGTTCCACGTCATCAATGATGGAGGCAAGCCCAAGATCCGTGTCGAGTACAAGAGTGAGAGCAAGTCATTCTTCCCGGAGGAGATCTCATCAATGGTTCTTGTGAAGATGAAGGAAATTGCAGAGGCCTACCTTGGCAAGGTTGTTATCAACAATTCTTTGCCGTTAGAACCAGTGAATGCTGTTTTGTCAGTTGGTAGACTACTACTGCTACTACACTACATCCGTTTAGCCGCCTTTTTTCCAGGACAACCTAGGTAAGCTGGCACCAGGAGGTAAACAGTTCTAGATTTTACTGGAGCAAGAGATGATGGGGGTAGCAGTGGCATCAGCTGGGCCATATGTAATCATTGCACCTCATTCCAGACAGATAACCATGCCAGTACCTCACCACTCAGTTTTTTTACAGGCAGGATACCCTTCCTACTGCCAAACCAACGGCGTCTAAGCACTGAAGGCATTTGTCAGTCTTGTCATTGATTATTTAACATCTGCCTCCAGTGCACCGTGTGGGTCTCGGCTGTAACTGAAAAGTAAGTGGAAGTGGGTAAGTGTATAAGTAAGTAAGTGACAACAATTTATGAAGTGCCTGAATACGAATAGGCACTCGTTTTTTGTTTATTTTGTGTTGTAGTACATTTCATTGTTAAATGCATGCTTTTGATGTGTTAGGTTTAGTTTTTTCCATATCAAGCCAAGATATTAACTCAGTCAACCAGTGCATTGGATTGTCTGGAAAGACAATTCCCAGATGACATATTATGTGTAAAGAGGGTCGTTAAGCAGTTGCTCGCTGACTCACAATTTAACATCTGCAAATTAATGAATAGCAATAAGAATTGTGTGCAGTGATAAAACTCATATATAGGGCTTGCCTCGATCACTTAACAGAATGATCGATGATCGTGACGTCATCAACAGCTGATCGCGATCAGTGGCGCCACCTAGGTCAAGCTACCTAAGTAGGCCACTGTGCTGGCAATGTGACACCAGTGTGGATGGACGGTGGCCTTTGGTTGGTCGGTCACCCGGTCTAGCAGAGAACGTTAGGATGGGAATGTTTCTGCTAGCAATTAGTGGCAGCCTGCACTCACTTTAGACAGACCCAGAGCATCAGCTGCTGCTGCAACTGTCTCGCTAATCCCCACCTCCCCCTCCCCGTGCCTTGTTCGTATGTACAGTAGTAAGCGGCAGTGACAACTGACAGTCCAACGCAGCTGTGCAGAGGCTGGCATGGCATGCAGTGGCGTAAATTATCCCTAGCTTAGCTATTAGCTTCATGATCGCGATCAGTCTTCCTTGTGATCGACTCTGATCGCACAGTAGAGTAAATGATCTGATCACGATCAGAAGCTGATCGAAGCAAGCCCTACTCATATATGATTTTACTGTAAAAAGTACTGGATATAATGATACATGTTTGGATGCTATGAACAGTATCACAAACGTGGGTGTGTTATGAGCAGTGCGCAGCCAGTAACAAGTGTTCAGTAATTATCACCCTCCCTCCATTTTCTTTGTAATTTGTACAGAAGTAAACACATCATTAATGTTGTTTCAAAACATGATAGTAGCTAGTAGAGATGTTCTGTTTACCAATGCACTAAGCTGTATGCCAGTGACATATATCTGAGGTATGGTTTTTATGTTGTGGCACTGTTTCCCATTTTCTGACTGGGATGTGTGATTCAAGATGCTGCCCTCATTTTCGATTAGTAAATGCCTAAAGGTGCATAAATGCATTCCTTCCAGTGTTGTTGTAGTTTAAAAAAAATAAAATTTAAAATAGCATCTGTAATAGAAGTAAGTGCAGCAGTAACTTTGCAGATGGAGAAAGCGCATACCATCATTATTTGTGCGTCCCATGTTGCAATTGTCCGGTTATAGCGATGAAGTTGTTGTTGAATTGTAGACGGTGACTGATGCGGTGGTGACAGTTCCGGCATACTTCAACGACTCTCAACGCCAGGCGACAAAGGATGCTGGAACAATCTCGGGACTGAACGTCCTGCGAATAATCAACGAGCCGACAGCGGCTGCTATTGCATATGGCCTTGACAAGAAGGTCGGCACAGAGCGCAATGTCCTCATCTTTGACCTTGGCGGCGGCACTTTCGATGTGTCGATCCTGACGATCGAGGACGGAATCTTCGAGGTGAAGTCGACATCTGGTGACACTCATCTTGGAGGTGAGGACTTTGACAGCCGCATGGTGGACCACTTCATACAGGAGTTCAAGCGTAAGCACAAGAAGGACATTTCGGACAACAAGCGTGCACTGCGACGACTGCGCACGGCCTGTGAGAGGGCCAAGAGAACACTGTCCAGCAGCACACAGGTTTGTCACTGATTGCAGCTGCTGAATAACCAAGCCACGAGGTATGCAAGTGCCTGTCCCAAGCCAGGATAAATTGGGAGGGTTGCAGCAGGAAGGGCATCCAGCATGAAAGTGAGGGGATTGATGGAGGTGGATTGCTGATTGGTTTGGATAGAGTGGCGCTCATCCGGATTGTCAATGTGCCTGCCTCTTGTTATCCTTGCTAGAACCATGAAGTCCAGAAGAAACTTTTTTTGGGCACTGGCTCACCCGGGTGGTCCTGGAAAAAGGGCCGTAAAACAGTTGTTGTGCTGGTTCAGCTGGTGAATGTGACAAGTAGTTTTTAACTGTCGAGTCAAAAGTGACTAAGCGAGGCTGTTAAAGATTGATCAACTGTTTTATGTGTTGTTCGTCTGGAATCTTTGGGTGGTATTGTAATGAGTGTTGAGTTTGTCGGTCCATTATCATGTAACAACCGTGTGCAAGTTGTTCACACATGCAGCTCTGTCAGCAATCTCACACGGCAGTAGTTTCAGTGGTTCGGTGCTTTGATGCTGTTGGTTATCCTGGAAAACGGGCCATTATATGGGTGTCTGTCACGGGGTGGCAGTGGTGTGCTTCTAAAAAGTAAACACCTATATACTGGTTTCCAGTTATGGATTAAATGTGTGGGTGGCAGGTAAAACTTGTGGTCCCTCATTTACACGTCATATCAGAGCATCTTAATGGCGGCTTGGCTTAGTGGTAGTGCATTGGACTCGATCAACAAAGTTACTCTATGCCGGGCTCGGTTAGTACTGGGATGGGTGACCATCTGCAGGCGGGTAAACGACCTCGCTTTGTGACCAGCCATTCAGGCCAACTCAGCCTTCTACCCTCAGCAGAATGGAAAAGGAGTAATGGCCAAACTGCAGAGATGCTGTGCGGCTGGGCAGTAAAGGCAGGTATGGTTCATTCCACTTGTGGATAAATGTCTGGGTGGCAGGTGAAACTGTGATCCCTCGTTCACACGTGCCAACCTGAGCGGTTTAGAGATGAGTTTCTCATGATTAAGCGCTACACAAATAGGCACTTTGCTTCACTTAGTGTCATGCCTAAAATTCTATGCAGACCTATGGGTTTCAATTTGATACTTTTTTGATGATATTCATTAACGCAGTGTGCTAGGCATACTGTTGATTTCATTACATTTCACGTGAGTCGTAGACGCCGCGAAATGTATTTTGGTCACGCACGTCTGTGTGTCTGTCTGTCCGCAGCCGCATGCCGGCACTATTGCACAGACCTGGATGTAACCTGTGAGTGGTAGGGGATGCCCCCTAGTTGTGCACTGTTGAGCAGATTTGCAATGAATCTGTGCACGGGTTGCGTTGCTATGGCAACATAAAGCGAATGCGAAGCATTAGCGAGTACATGCTTGAACTCGCTCTATGCCTAGTTCGTTGTTACATTCACATGTTGCAGTTGGTTGCATTTTGATGGTTTCAGGCGAACATCGAGATTGATTCACTGTTTGAAGGCATAGACTTCTACACTAGCATCACTCGTGCCAGGTTTGAGGAGTTGAACGCCGACCTGTTCCGCAGCACTCTGGAGCCGGTGGAGAAGGCTCTGCGTGACGCCAAGATGGACAAACCGTCGATCCACGACATCGTGTTGGTCGGAGGCTCGACGCGTATTCCGAAGGTGCAGAAACTGCTGCAGGACTTCTTCAACGGCCGCGACCTGAACAAGTCTATCAATCCTGATGAAGCTGTGGCTTACGGAGCAGGTACACATTCATCAGTCATCCTCAACCAGCTTACCCTGGCCTGGTTCACGTGGGTAACCTGGCTTAGTGTGCATGCAGTCATGACGGTGTGGCGGAAAAAGAACTTCTGTAGTTCTCTTGTGAAATAGGATTTCCTAGAAATCAAAGAGATTTAGTGCTATGACATGTTGTTATTGGTGCGTATGTGCTGTTATGTTAGGTTGACTTTGTTCAGTACCATGTTAATTTAACTGATTGACTGGGATGAACGTCTCTGAAATGGCCATGCGGAACATTAATCCTTAGCTGAATCAGTCAACGCTGTTGTAAGGGTGATATCTTAAGTCTGCGTATAAGGGTGATTTTTGGCCTCTTGGTTTCCAAAACCATTGAACTTGCCGAGTTTCATGAGCAGTGTGGATTGTTACTCAGATAGCAGTAGTTAGAAACTGTTAATTACGTGTAGAAAGCATTTCTTCTGAAACTATGTTGAGTAAGGAATGGCATTCAAGCTGTGGAAACTTGCTACAGTTATCTGAAAGGTCTTTATTGGCTGATCTGCCCACCCTGGATAACTCTAGCAGGAGTTTAACAAACACTGGGAGACAGTGTTAACAAAGGTGTCACTTTGAAGTAATATTTGAGCTCACCTGTGAAGACTGACAGATTGTTTTGTGGTGATGCTTTGTAGCCGTGCAGGCGGCCATATTACACGGAGACAAGTCAGAGGCCGTGCAGGACCTGCTGCTGTTGGACGTGGCTCCACTGTCTCTTGGTATTGAGACGGCCGGCGGCGTGATGACATCGCTCATCAAACGCAACACAACCATTCCGACGAAACAGACACAAACATTCACAACATACTCAGACAACCAGCCCGGTGTACTTATCCAGGTGATAACAGCATTTGTCTACTTTGTTGAAAGTGTCGTTGTTACGTCATTTAATTTATAAAAAGAGTTCGATAGCACTCTTCAGCGTCAGATCTCAGAGGTTAGATTACAAGTTAGATTATTTTAGCTCCAGCTATCCCCAAAGACTGTCCTTTGACAATCCCAGATTAACTTTGGAAATGAAGGCTGGTCTACTAATAGAGCGTGCAATATAAATACATTACTTAGTAGTAGTAGGTTGTTCTAGAACATGTGATGAGTAAGCTGTGCATGTGGAATTACTAACATTTTTCTGATGCTAAGGCTTGTTGCCTTCAGTGCTTTGACACTGTTGGTTGGGCGGCAGGAAGGGCATCCAATCTGTGCAAAAATGGGGGATGGTGGAGGTAGGCACTGGTTAGTCCGGATGGAGTCGCGCGCAGCCGGATGGTCTGTGTGTCTGCCTCTGTTAATCTTGCCTTGCACCATAAAGTCTAGAAGTTCTCTTCTGGCACCGGCTCACCTGGGTGGTCCCGGAAAAAGGCCTGTGAAACAGTTTTGGTGGTAGTGGTGGTGGTTCTGATGCTAAGGCGACTGACAAGCTATGAGCTGTTTGAGAGTGGAGAGTTTTGCAGCACTGTGGACTGTTCATAGTTGAAAATGGTCTGATATGTAGCGGTGTGTGATGGTTGATGCTGGTAGGTATATGAGGGTGAGCGTGCTATGACCAAGGACAACAACCTGCTCGGCAAGTTTGAACTGACTGGTATCCCACCGGCTCCACGCGGCGTTCCTCAGATCGAGGTGACGTTCGACCTGGATGCCAACGGCATTCTGAATGTAACGGCTGTGGACAAGAGCACTGGACGCGAGAACAAGATCACCATCACCAATGACAAAGGTAACATCGATCTAACGATGCTGTCATTTTGTCACAATTAACTGCATTGCATTGCAAAGCTAGGCTTGGACATGGATGAGCAGTGATGCTTTGAATGACAAAGATGAGGCAGATTTTGATTTTCAGTGTTGCTTTTCGTGGCAGTTACATGTTTAACTATCAACTTCAACTTAGTGGCACCTGTCTGTCCACGTAACACTTATCTGTCGTGATGTGATTTCGTAACAGAATTTTTGAAAGTGAGGGGAAACCACAAATTAACCTAAATAGAAACTGTATGAATTCACTGTACTAAGTTATTAAACACGACTGCCATAGTGCTGCCTGTTCTCTAGAAGCAGAAAATGTCTGGTTGTCTGTAGTGGTAAAAATTTGGATTCAAAACTAAGATTTGCTCTATGTAATCCAGACTAGTTTGTTTCACTTTAATGATTCACTATAAACACCAGTAATTTTGAAAAGTTGGTTTCTGATTCTGACGCTTACCCTTTTACACAAAACTGAGGAGCTAGTGTAACATAGGGACATACTGAGGAACACTAATAGGAAGTTACATTATCCATGAAATTCCAACATCTCACTTCCTTCGACTGCCGCCACAAGTGCTGAATTGATGTGTTTGTTGTCAGCAGTGATTGTACTCAATTTTGTTTTTTTTTTATAGTTTGCCAGTCTCTAGTCTTCATGATACTGCAAAAATGCAGTGTTTGCAGTTGCTGACCTCTGTTTAATGGCCATTTTTCCTAGTACCTTGCTCTGCTGGTTCTGCCTTGGTTTTCTGCCTTCATTTCTTTTGTTACAGAACCTCTGAGCATTAATAGCACATGGTTTTCACGGGTCTCTATCCTGTCAGCCAACAAACAGTGTTATAGCACTGAAGGAAACGAGCACCGACCCCAGTACTGGCCTGTCCTCATGCCTTGTTTATCCACCACTGGACTGGACTCCCAACGGAAGGGCCATTGATGCCAGTACTAGTTGCATGACATAGTTAATGGACTGTGTTTGAGAGGTGAGCGTGTCTTGGTGACAATGTGCAGGACGTCTGAGCAAGGAGGAGATAGAGAAGATGGTGAGAGACGCAGAGAGGTACAAGGAGGAGGATGACAAGCAGCGTGATCGCCTGCAGGCCAAGAACGCTCTGGAGAGCTACGCGTTCAACATGAAGCAGACGATTGAGGACGATAAACTAAAGGACAAGATCAGCGAGGACGACCGCAAGTCTGTGCTGGACAAGTGCAATGAGATCATTCAGTGGATCGATGGCAACCAGGTCAGCACGTGATGTGCTTCCTCTACGCACTTTGTTATCGATTGCAATCCGTCAAAGTTCTAGAAAGCCAAAAAACTGATGTTACTTTTGTCTCATTGACTGAGCGTTTGAGCTGAAATGTTACAAGGTGGACATAATGCTGTCAATCTCAATGTGCCTTTGAGTTTTATGAATCTTCCCTTACTCTGCTTCCGTCCCATTATCTTTGTTGCCCTCTTTCACCTAGCCTACACCTCCCAGCCCCGTAAGGTTGACTAAACAACATCAGCAGTGCCTTGATTACAGTCCAGCCTTCCTCAGCAAGCCCAGATGCATTTGTTGTCTTCAGGCTACTGCCTAAAACCCGGCGTTCCCATCTCAGTGCATTCAGCAACGTATAGGCACATTATGTTTTAATTATAAGTAGGTCACTATAATGTGAGCCGTTGCTGACAATTATTGTTATAAATGGGCTGATGAAACATGAAGCAGAGATGTGACAGAGTTTACTCATTCGAATTCACATTCAACTTTCATTTCCAAAAGTGCATGTTTATCATTCGTTGCAATCCGCCGTTAGCTGTACAAAAGTATACAAATACACACCGAATAGCTATTATTTACTACCCAGTCGGACCAGAACTTTTAGTCTGGTTCAGTGTTTACTGCATACAGACAAAATAAATAGCTGTTCAATATTTGTTTGGGCAAAGCGTGCATAGTGATATCTGTGCATAACAATGGATTTCAGTGTACAAAATCCAAATCCGATGGATTTATATTTTATCTGGCTCCGACACATTGCCAGTAAACTTCATTTCAAAATTGATGCAAAATCTGCCCTGTGTGGGTCTGGGGCTGTAAGTAAGTGGGTGTCTAAGTGAGTAAGTAATTGATAGATTTATGAAGTGCTGAAACCAGAATAGGCCGTCTCCATTTCCAGGCTGGATGTCGTAGGAGGCGACTAAACCTGGATTTAGTTTTTTTGTTTATTTTGTGTTGTACATTTCTTTTGATTGGTGAATGTGTGCTTTTGTTGTTACGTTTAGTTCTTCCATACCAAGCCAAGAGATTGGCTTGGGGAACATCTCCAAAATGACCTATTTTGTGTGGACTGGGACGTAAAACCTTAACAAATAAATGATGCAGAATCTTCCAAAATGACAACACTTCCTTTTTTGCTACATTTTTTTGAGTTGTTATGTTACACAATATCACTGTCTTTGCCGTGAACGTTCATTGATGATGCATGCTGGTGTGATTACAGACGGCTGAGAAGGACGAGTTTGAACACAAGCAGAAGGAACTGGAGAAGGTGTGCATGCCGATCGTGACCAAACTGTACCAGGGCGCTGGCGGTGCTCCACCTGGTGGTGCTGGAGGCTTTCCAGGTGGATTCCCTGGTGGTGGACCAACTGGAGCTTCTGATGGTGGGTCCAAGGGTCCAACCATTGAAGAGGTCGACTAAAAGAACCAGTAGCACTGCATTCCATAGAATCTCGCGTGTATGGCAGTCTTACTGTACCATATAGAATTTGCAGACTGTACCCAGAACACTTAGGCATTAGAAAACGCTTACTTGACATGGACAGTAAATAGCGAAATAGGTATTTGCTTTGAAAAACAGAGTAGCATTGCAATAGAAAATTCTTGATATGATGAGATGTGGAACAATTCATTTTGCAGTTACGAGTGTTATGTGCTGTGAAACTTCATTGCATTATTAAAAGTCACGTCTACTTTCATTGTGTTGTTAAAGCAGTTTATATGAACTAGGACAGCAACCAAGAACTGGTAAGCATTATGTAAGAGTACAACTGTCGTCAAGTACCAGTAACACTAACAACATGGCCGAAATTTTACCACCTACATTAATTCCAGTATGTTGCCACATGCAGCTTGTACACAGTGTCTAAAATATTGGTATATACTGGACTGGTCTACCTATAGGCAGTCAGGACTAGTGTGTAGCCTGACCATGCCCATTGCTAAAGAGTTGCAAATTTAACAGCAGGCATTTATCCCTGGTAACTAAGTGTTATTTATTTTCAGGCTTATTATAGGAACAAACACCTGTTGGGTGTGTGACTGGGTCACAGTGAGTGTTGGGTAACTACACTGTGTCCCAAAAAATGTCACTACTTTGTCTCCTTGTGACGTTGCTGTATTGTGGCCAAACGGTTGGATGGATCAAGATGGAACTGGCCACATTATCTTAGATGGGGACCCAGCTCTCTCCCCAATGGGGGGACAGAACCCCCAATTTTTGGCCCAACTCTGTTGTGGCCAAATGGCTGCATGGATCAAGATGCCACTTGGTATGGAGGTAGGACTCAGCCCAGGGAACTGTTAGATGTGGACCCAGCCCCCTCCCCAAAAAGGGGACTGAGCCCCCATATTTTCGGCCCATGCTTATTGTGGCCATGGTCACCCATCTCAGCTACTGCTTGTTACTAAAACACATTAAAAACATCACCTGGTCACTAGGGTCCTGCGAAGCTTTGAGATTCGATTTCGAATCGAACTTCCGATTCGGGATTCGATTCGTAGTGATGATCCGATTCAAAATTTTTGAATCTTCCGCACCGTCAATCGTCCTTTGTAAAGAAACGATTGGCGGTGGTTAAATTTGCATTTAAAGTAGAGTTTGGGAGTTAAATAATCGTACAACGGCACAGTTTGATGCGTTTTAGGACTGAATTGAAATGAATAACAAGTACTCAGTTGCATGCATCACTCTCGTTCGTGACAAATACAAAATAAATACCGATGCAGTTCGTTAG
>Ga0056133_10000205_pt1 | contig 13207 bp, 10 predicted proteins | sample WorMetGr2BELIZE1_FD_67351 | JGI IMG/M metagenome (GOLD analysis project Ga0056133, IMG submission 67351) | Marine gutless worms symbiont microbial communities from Max Planck institute for Marine Microbiology, Germany - Inanidrilus... ... | reverse complement strand
TTACTGCGGCGGCCTGGACTGCGGGCTTCCACTGGTGGCGTTCTGGCAACAAAAAGCAAACGCAAAATGTTAGCGAGTACATGCTTGTATCGCTGTATGTCTGATTGACTTTGTCAACATAGGACGCTGGAGCTCTTTTATGTTGACAACATGTAGGCCGCACCAGCAGGTGGCATGGGGTGGCAAAATGGTTTGGTATCAGACTTGCCGTAGACCAGTTGAATGTGTCTGCATAATGATTCTGGGCAAGTCGTTCATGCCATTGTGCCACTGTCTGTCATTATGGTGTGTGTAATTTGGTACTGTTGGCAGACTGCAAAGGCAATGGCATGGCAGATTGTTGATGACGTGGTATGCTGTCTGTGCCATGACCATAAGCTCACTGCTATCTCCAGACTGTTGAAATGGAGATGAGCACCTTTCCCATATGCCACAGGGGGCTTTTCTCTTATCCTGTGTAGGCACTGTGCCTGCATGGCTGTGTTGTGTGTAGGGGGTGCGAATGTTGCTGTGACGTCTGTGCACGGTGCTGGTGTAATGACGTCATTCTCTGGCACTGGTGAGTACAAACACATTGAATTATGGCATTTAGCATTATATTACACATCACATCGTATGATTACTGCTAAAAGTTCTTCTTACGGCCGCCCTATATAATAGGGAAGGCCATTATATTTTTGCCCTGTGGTTTGTTTCTTTCTTCTTTTTTTCCTCGCCTAATCTCAGCAGCCGCAGATTGGATGTCTACCATACTTACATGGTGTGACATTAGTGCGAATTTAGAATGCAGGTCTGAAATGTGCTGCACACAGCTCACTGCAAATACAGGACGCAAAAATCGCCATTTTGGCACCATCGCACAACTTTGTCGGGCTATATCTTTCGGAACTAAGGCATGTATCGACAATTGGAAAAAAATTCTTAAAAAGCAATACCTCCTCCACATGTCCTGATAATATGGTGAACTTCGGCCTACTAATGGCTGAGATCTGTTGGCGAGTTTGGGGCACCCCTGCAAATTTCAACGGGTTTCGCGTCTTGGCAGTGTTACTGCACGGCACTCTGGTAGTGTGCGTCAGCCAAACTTTGCGGTGTTGAACAGAGGGCGCCACCTATATTCGGCAGGGCGGCCATCACGTTGGGAATTGGCCCACATTCTAGTTTTGATAGTTTCAGGAGAAGAGACTACCTGTTGAAGATGTTTGCTAGCATACTAAGAATTTTGTTTGATTTATATAAGAGGCTTGGCTGCCACAGGGAAACACGTGATGCTCCATAATGTTTAAAAATTGTGCTTCATTGATCATATGCTATATGATGGTTGATAACAGAAATAGGTATATTAATCATGTGCTATATGACAGTTGATAACAGAAATAATCTGTCATATTGCTATCCCAACCTGCGACCGTGTTGGTGAAGCTGGATATCAGTGCTGTCTGCAGCTTGTTGCAGTCACACTTGGTTGACAACATTGTGGTGCAAAGAAAGAATTGCAGAGTCTGTGCGACACTGCGAACCAGTGTGATAAAAAGAATTACATGGAAATGCACAATAAAAAAAGTGATGTGTTGTAATCATGTTGCTATCTTTCACCAGTTCCGGTTGGTTGGGTCATTTGACCCGCAAAAACCGTCCCCGAAATGACCTATAATGTGTTTAGTGGGACGTTAAACCCTACTCACTCACTCACTCACCAGTTCCGAGGTATTACCACTTATTTATGGTACCTGACAGCCAGTAACTTTAATCACACCATGGATTCAGTGACAACAGTGAAAGGTGATCTGATTGTGATTTTTTATTGTTCGGCAAGTGTATTCTCTCTGATAACTCCAGTCACTGTAATTGATTTGCCCAGTTTTTCAAGATTGTGGCTGAGATGACCTGTAAAACTCACTCATGATTGTATACAGTGATGCAGTTTAATAGACCTATCGTTGCTGATAACCTGTTAGTGTTCCGTGAGCACATTTGTTTTATTGACTTGTTTCTAGATGAACCTGGATTAGCTGGTTTACCCTTACTTTCCTTCTTCCACTTTTTCTCAAAGGGAATCCTCGGGGATAAGTGGCACAGGTTGCAATGGGCTGGATGTCCTTTCTGTACCCCAACCACGTGTCAAACCACTGAACACACACAACCATTTTATGGCGCTTTTTCCAGGACTACCTGGGTGAACCAGTGTCAGAAGAAATCTTCTTCTGGACTTTGTGGTGCAAGGGAAGATATCAGAGGCAGACACGCTGACAATCCGGCTGGGTGCCACTCCATCCGGACTAATCAGCTACCCACGTCGCTCATCCCCATTTTTATGTGGGATGCCCTTCGTGCCACAACCCTTCCAATTTATCCTGGCTTGGGACAGACACCAAATATGCTATCTTGCATACCGAGTGGTTTGTCAAAGCACTGAAGAGAGCATTAAAAACACTGATGGCAACCAAAAACTTTTTATTGTAATGATATTGTCTTCTTAATGATGACAGTATATGTTATTGTGGAATAGTACATTTGTAAACTGCGCTGATTCTTTTCGTTAGCTTGTCTACTGCATGTTTCAGTCCTTGGTGTCTCGGATAATTCTTTTCTAATTCATGCACTGTAGCAGTTTCGTAATAACAACTGTAGAAATGATGGTCGTGTAGCGTTAGCAACAACAGCCAAATGCAGCAATGATGGTAGTGATTATAATGATGGTGATGATGTATTGTATAGCCATGAAGACAATTGCTGTTGTCACTGGACCTCCGAGTCATCATGTACCATCAGCTGTAGACGTAACGCGTCAAGTCAGCTCCATTTTCTCTTCGCATTCAACATCGGGTGCAACTCAGCCACACACGCTGCCTGTCCGTCTCACTCCGGCTCATAATGCCGTTCTCCTGGGAACATATGGCATAGCTCCAGCACATTCTGGTCCTTCTGGCTTGCCAGTCACGTTGCACCCAGTTTTGCAAGCAGTCGATACAAGACAAGTGGCTGACAGGTTTGCTGTTTTTGTGGTTAGCTTAAGTTGCTTACATGATTTGAATCGCTCTTGAGTGAAAAATGTTGCAGTATTATACAACAACTCGATAGTAGCTGTTACAGTTCATTAAGTCCAGGAATGAAAACGCCTGAGTTTTTAACATATTTGCTGATGTTTGAAGCATTGCTATTTGATGTACAGTATAATTTCACTGTATTGATAGTAGCTTTATACTAGCATTACTGAGTATTGATGCATGCGGAATTGACTTTGTTTCAGACCTCCGACAACTCAGTCACTTATAGGTCAGTATCCCACTCAAGTGGTGACGTTTTCTCGACTTGATAATCCGCCACAGCGTCTGGTGACTTCTGGTAATGTCCAACACTGTCACTCTGTTAAGTGTATTGTATGCTGCACTGCCTGAGCAGTGCTGCAGGATATTGTATTTAGTGGCAAAATATAATTTGATTATCTGTATTTTACCAATTTTTTTACCCTACGGTACGGAGACGGTGCAGGTAACACCATTGAGGAGAACTCTAGCGTCTTCTGCCTAATCCGAATGCACTAGTTGCCTTCAGTGCTTTGACACTGTTGGTTGGGCGGCAGGAAGGGCATCCGGTCTGTAAAAAAATGGGGGATGGTGGAGGTGGGCACTGGTTAGTCCAGATGGAGTGGCGCCCAGTCGGATGGTCTGCCTGTGTCTGCCTCTATTAATCTTCCCTTGCACCATAAAGTCCAGATTTTTCCCTTCTGGCACCAGCTCACCCGGGTGGTCCCGGAAAAAGGGGCGTAAAATGGTTGTGGTGTGGTATGTGGTATCTGTATTTTACCACCACCAGCTCCGTTTAATCCAGGTTATTTTCCCAGTGGACCTGGATTAGTTGTTCTCCAAGAAACCTTCGTGTGGGATATGTGGCACAAGCTTTTTTTAACAGTTGGGATATTCTTCCTGACACCGAGCTGACACTGTGAAGCACTGAAGGACTTACACCAACCAGAGAAAATCATCGACTGCAATACCTATCAGACATGTAAAGTGCACCTGTGGTGTATTCATGACGGTGTTAGTCTAATCGGTACATTTTTAATAACAATGATTCTGATTGGATTAAAGGTTGTACAGCTGTGGAGGCAGAAGGCTCAGCCAAGGATGACATGATGGGATGGAATTAAGGAGGATATGAAAAGTTTTAGTTGTCCATGATTCTAACGGCTCTCCCACCAGATAACTGGAAGAGACCACCAGGGTGTCCTTGTATCAGGTGGCTGAACACTGTCCAGTGCGATCTGAGAGCCTACAACCTCATGCTGAACGAAGCAGTCGACCTGGCCCAGGACCGCCCTCTGTGGAGGCTGATGTCTACGTATGGTGCTACGCACTTTTAGTGGTGCATGCCAGAAAAGAAGAAGAAAGGCATCTACAGCTTCAGAGCAGGAGAAAGAAAATTAAGGGGCACCCGACTAATCCAGTTTTATCTCGAAAACGGCTGTTAAACCAATGTGTGTGTGTGTGTGTTTTGCTAGCCGTTTCCAACATGCCAGTGAACCTACTGTCACCTCACAGCATATCCAACTCATCCATGCTGTCTAACGTCCACCGAGTCAACCTACCGGCAGTTGTAGTCACCGCCAGCCCTCACGTTGCATTACCTCTCGTTGCACAGAGAGCGACCGCTCCTAATGGTAAAACGTTTTCATTTTTGGACGACCGTTTGTAAAACTGTTCGCCCTGTGCTATCGGACCATTGTCTGTCTGTCCTGTATGTGACGTTGGTGTATTGTGGCCAAACAGTTCAATGGATCAAGATGAAATTTGGCGTGCAGGTAGCCTTGTCCCTTGCCACATTATGTTAGATGGGGACCCGGCTCCCTCTCCCCCAAAGCACCACACCCCCGATTTTTGGCCCGTATCTATTGTGACCACTGGATGGATCAGGTTGCCACTTGGTATGGAGGTAGGCTTTGGCCCAGCCACCTTGTGTCAGATGATGACCCAGCTCCCCTCCTAAGCACGGCACAGCCACCCCCCACTTTTTGGCCCATGTTTATTGTGGCCAAACGGCTGGATGGATCAAGATGCTGCTTGGTACGAAGGTAGGCCTTGGCTCGGGCAGCATTGTGTTTGATGCGGACCCAGCTCCACCGCCTCCAAGGGGCAGAGCCCCCAATTTTTGACCCATGTCTGTTATGGCCAAACAGCTGGATGGATCAAGATGCCACTTGGTACAAAGGTAGGCCTCGCCCCAGGCCACATTGTGTTACATGGGGACCCAGCTCCCCAAGCAGTCCGCCCTCTTTTCGGCCTATGTCTGTTGTGGTCAAACGGTCGCCCATCTCAGCTACTGCTGAGCACTTGTTATATTCTAATGTCGTTTGATTACATTTATTGTGTGTCAGCTATCTTGTAATGGTTGCATTGCTGAGAAATCAAACCTATAATTTGATAATGTGATAAACTTTATGAATTATTTTGGACTGGTGTGCTGGTCAGTCTATCCTCATTCTTTGCATGGTCGTTATCGCAGATTGTCCACATTTCGTTGCAGCTTCAACGCGGTTCATTCAAGAAGGTTCATCAACAGTTGCTGGCCAAACACCGACCATCGTGGCACTGAATTTCAACAAGCCACCGCCGTCGGTGTGTCAACAAGCATGTACAGTTACCGAGACTACAACGAGCTCTGTACAGTCCATCACATCTCCTAGACCAGGCATCTTGCGGAAACGTGCCCACGATTCAACGTTAGTCCCGCAGTATTTGCTTTTTGACTTTTGTATGCCAGTTTTTCAAACAGTGTAAATTGAGAGAACACCACTGCAAATGTTTTTTTTTTGTTTCTAGCATATTTATGGCCGCCCTATGTAATAGGGCAGGCCATTATATTTTTGCCCTGTGGTTTCTTTCTTTTTCTTCTACCTTTTTTCCTCGTCTCTGATATAGCCATATTTGTGCTGAAAAGGGACGTTAAACTCCAACTAACTAACTACCTTTTTTCCTCGCCTAATCTCAGCGGCCGCAGATTGTATGTCTATCATACTTCCACACATGGTGTGGCCCTAGTGCAAATTTAGAATGCAGGTCTGAAATGTGCTGCACACGGCTCGCTGGAAATACAGGACGCAAAAACTCACGATTTTGGCACCATCGCACATCTTTGTCGGGCTATATCTTCGGAACTGATGCATGTATCGACAGTCGAGATCTGTTGGCGAGTTTGGGGCACCCCTGCAAATTTCAACGGGTTTCGCATCTTGGCAGCATTACTGCACGGCACTCTAGTAGTGGGCATCCGCCAAACTGCGGCATTAAACAGAGGGCGCCACCTATATTCAGCAGGGCGGCCATCACATTGGGCATTGGCCCACATTTCTAGTTTATAGTTAATTTTTCTGGTTACACATTACTCAGTACAAAATGTTGATAATTATGTGATGATAATTTTTTAACCTGTGTTTATAAAGTGTTGTAGTATAGTCTATTGACTGGCTAAACGGCAACTAAAAGTAACAGTTCTCTTCAGTTGTGTTGGTTGGTGACAGGAAGGGCATTGGATGTGCCAAAATCTGCTCCAATTATGCCTAAAGGTTCTATTTTGGGGCTGTGTCCCAACCCACTGTATCTCTGGAAAAGAAAGACAATTAAACAAAAATTGAATTAGTAAGTAATAGCAGCAGCAGCAGCAGTATTAGTAACTGTCATTGTTTTTTGTAGGCGAACATCGGCAAAACGGAATCTTCATAGCGGTGGTTACATAACAGAATCATTAGAAGCTAATGCAGTTTTACCACTGTCACCCAAAATTTGGTAAGCATTTGTTTTGTCTGCAAATAATTTTATTTCCAGACAGTAGTTAGTTACTTGTCAACTTTTTATGGCCGCCCATAGTAATAGGAGGGCCATTATATTTTGCAGCTTTGGTTTCTATCTTTCTTCTTTCTTTTTTTCCTCTCTTAATCTCAGCGGTCAGAGAATTTAGAATGCATGTTTGAAATGTGCTGCACGCAGCTCGCTGAAAATACAGGATGCAAAAATCGCCATCTGCGCACCATCGCACAACTTTGTTTGGCTATATCTTCGCAACAAAGGCATTATCGACAATCGGAAAAACCTGTTAAATGGCAGTATCTCGTCCATATGTCCTCACAATATGGTGAACTTCGGCCCACTAAAGGCTGAGATCTGTTGGCGAGTTTCGGGCACCCCAGCAAATTTCAATGGGTTTCACGTCTTGGCTTCGTTACTGCACCGACGTCGCTCAACGGAGGTCAACTAAACTTTGCACGATGTTTGGCCATCTCCTGTGCTGGTATACTGTATATACATTTTTGGGAGCTCTTGGCCCCTAACGGAATTTTGCCACCTGCAAAATTCACTTTGCGTTCAAGTCTTGCGTTTTCCTATATTGTCAGCGTTACTGCACGTTACTCGAGCAGTGGGCATCAGCCAAAGTTTGCGGCATGGTACAGGGAATGGAATTACGGAACTTTCGCAGGGGCGCCACCTATATTCGGCATGGCAGCCATCACATTGGTCATCGGCCCACATTCTAGGGATGTGCGCTATTAAGAATTGGACGACGATAATATACCGTGATACCGGTTTACCGCAGTATTTCATGATGTCGTCAATCGTAGACAACTTCTGCAAAAATCCAAGAGTGCAAATCATTTGCAGTGCTCTCACTAATTCTCTTTGCCACATGTTAATGATATTATGTGTAAACTTTCTACCTCTGGACGTGGTTGGCATGTTGCTGGCATTTATGTTGGAGTTTTGATGTATGCTGACGGCCTGCTGCTGATCTCATCTACAAACAGTGATTTACGTAGAATGAATGACTAAAATTTGTGAGGATGGGATGAAGTGGCTGGACATGTGTTTTAATTCTAAAAATCAAGATCTGTAAGATTAGGGAAGCATTATAAACTACAGTGTCTGGATATTAATAATATTGATGGTATGCATCTGAATGTGTAGTGATGTGAACTACTTATGCATGTCATTTATGCTGGACTGAAACTAGAAGTGTCACTTACACAGAAAAGACTGATGTTCTTCAGAGCATTTAACAGCTTGCATTGATCTGTAGGAGCTAATTTCTCTCATGTTGTGTTGAAAATAATAATACTAAAACACACACAGTCCCTATTTCTGTGAACGGCGTGGTGGATTGAGGCAACGATATCATTAAAAACGAGTGTCATAAAACACAATACTCAAAATGAAATAAATTGTGCCATGATGAAAGTGTATTGAACATCAATACCGCCAGATGGTATACTGCGGTATTTAGGAGTTAGTTAAGTTGGAGTTTAACGTCCCTTTTCAGCACAAATATGGCTATATCAGAGACGAGAGGTATTTAGGAAATTCACAGTATATAATACCGTCACTTTTAATACCGCGATATTTTTCTTATACCGGTATACCGCGCATCCCCACCACATTCTAGTTTCAGCTTATCTTCAACCAGACTGTCAGTGATTATTGGCAAGTAACAAGCTTTTGAGACAGTAGTGTTTCACACGACGCGTGTTGATCTCTAGAAGCACAATCATTCTGTGAACACCGCATGTTGAGTATTGCTTCCTGATTGTAGTGATGGATCACGAGAAAACAGCCGGTCTTCAACCGATACGGCATCTTCTGTTGAGAGTTCCCCGTGTACTGGAACAACTCTGCAGTCAGCCGGCTTCAGCAAGGATGACCAGTCCAGTCAGTTGTTAATTGTGTTGACTGTTTGCTTTTTGTTGTTTTATGGCCATTATACAGGACAACCTTCATTAGCTGGCACCGCGAGTTAAGAACTGGATGATTTTGCTGGAGCGAAGTTTTACTGCCCACATACCCTTGCTGATGGCAACAAGCGCATTTGGATTAGAGAGCAGACATAAGAGTTCTCCTCAGCAGTGTGTGCTGCACCGTCTCTGTACCATTGCTTTGTATAAATGTAGTAATATTTATCTGTGAAAAATCATTGCTGATGTATTGGCATGGTTATCTGTCTGGAGCGAAGTACAAATTATTTGTATATGGTCCAGCTGATGCCACTGCCACCCCATCATCTTTTGCTCCCGTAAAATCCAGAAAGATTCACCGTTTTTGGTGCCGGCTTATGCCAGTTGTCCTGGAAAAAAGCTGTTAAATGGATGTAGTGTAGTAGTAGTAGTGATATTTATCTCAGACTACACTGAGTGCTGTGACACTGTTGGTTGAGTATGGCCATCCATCCGATGCCGGATTGTTTCCTTATAGGACTTTGCGTAAGCACTGATAAGCAATTTAAGTATAAGTATAGACTGGTTACAAAGCAGCAGTGTATGTGATCTAAATTGTTGTATGTTTAAACCAGTTCTTAAGTCAATCACGTATCTCCACAGAAGTGGAGTCCATTGGGATAGGGCGATTGGGTGTAATCGATTTTCGAAACCAAACCTAAACCGGTTTAGAATTTTGCAGTTTGGAGCAATCGATTTGTTGAATCTAAAACAGTTTGATGAACTTGTCCAAACCGTTTGCGGACGGTTTAATACTGCAATCCAAGATGACGTCGTCAACAGAAATGCAAGTTTAACGTATTTTGAGTGAACTTTTGGCTTTGTTTTCCAATGTTTGTTACATATTCTTACGCTAGTCACATTGTTGCATATGACTTTCACATTTAAAGCAACTTCTGCACGAGCAAAATAATGTGAAGCATTTACGTTACGTGGCCGAAACCCTTTCTCAGGCTTGCCAAGTCACCCGAATTCAGCGGATAACATATGCATTTCAGCAGTAACTTAATGCATAGCAACAAAGTGCTGAAAGCATTACAAATACTATGCTTTTGATGGTGATCTCATTACGTTGCCACGGTAACACTTGTGTTGATATGCGATATCGAAACCTTCCATTTCTTTTGTGCCAAGAAACAAACCGGTTTTAGTATACAATTTGAAACCAGTTTGGACAAATTGATTATGCCCACTATTTATAGTGTGCCTATTACAAAATGAACATAATTGCATTCCAGTAATCATAAAAGCATAAAAATCAGGAAGTGATTGCATGATGTTGCATTATTTTTAATGTGTCTTCAGCTTAGTCTGAAAGACAGCTGAAGTGTGGCCTTGGGTAGAATTAAGTATCGGAGTATTGCTGATGAAATTTCCATCCTTTGTGTTGTATGGTTGCCAGGTATCAAGTCTGACAGTGGTCGCTGTGATAGCTACCGGTCCTCACCACGTAAAAAGCCAAGAAAACAAAGCCTGTAAGTTGTCACAGCTGCTGAACACTGTTTTAGTTACATTTTGTTAAAAATTATGTTATATTTCATGTCTTTCAAAGAACCGTTTGCAAAAATGAAGAGTTAATTTTTGTGTAAGGTTGCAGTCGTGATAATGCTGTACTGTGTCAGAATGATTACTTTTTAGCAGTTAGAACTCTGATAGTCATGGCAGATTACATTTACAGTATACTGGGTCTCAATGGTCTAGTGACAGCATACCTGACTGCATTGTGTGAGTGAAATGCCAGGAACGAATCCTAATGCAGGCAGTTGTGTTTATCACAACAGTCACAGTAGCGTTTATCACAACAGTCACTGTGATACACTGTAACAGCAGTGCCTAGGTTAACTCAGCCTTTTACGTACTGTGGCACGGTAAAATGAGTATCAGCTTTTGGGCAAAGTGGTAATAATAAATGATGTTGGTAGGTGTGGAAGGTAGCAACCTTACAGTCCAATCCATTGGCTTGGTGTGAGGTCGGTGGCTGCCTGGATGCATGTATCAAATGAGCTGGTGAATTTCCGCAATGGCTGTGGTCATGACTTTGGTGTTATTAGGCCGCATCACAGTACTTCGTACGTAGATGTGGCCTATTGTTACCGACGGGGTAGCGTGGTCTGTCTGTCTGTCACACTATTGAGCCCTGCAAAAACGGCTCAACCGATCGAGATACCATTTGAGTTGAAGACTCGGGTGGGCCTGAGGAACCATGTGTTAGATGAGGTCCACATCCGTTCATGGGAAGGGGCAATTTTGATAGGGCGAGGGGCGTCCCATCGTAAAGTATAGCGATATCTGCAGTAACTGTGCAAAAACGGCTGAACCAATCGAGATGATGTTTGGGTTGAATGCTTGAATGGACCCAAGGGGTCCAGATCCTCCCCCCATGGGAAGGAGGCAATTTTGGGGGAAAAGGGTGCCCATTGTAAAGTACAGGGCTTTCTACAGTGAGCTCTGCAAAAACGGCTGAACCGATCGAGATGCCGTTTGGGATGCTCAGTTGGGTGGACCCAAGGAACCATGTATTAGATGGGGGTACAGATCCCCATGGTTGGGGCAATTTTGAGGGGAAGGGCATGCCCGACGACACTCTTGACATGAACTGTGCAAAAATGGCTGAACCGATCGAGATGCCGAGATGGGTTATTGACTTCGGTGGGTCCAAGAAAGCATGTAGTAGATGGTGTCCATATCCCCCATGTGAAGGGGCAATTATCAGGGTATGGGACATGCCCAACGACACTGCTGTGACCTGTGCAAAAATGGCTGAACCGATCACGTTTGGATTGTGGACTCGGGTGGGCCGAAGGAAGCACAGGTTATATCGTATTCACCAGGGGAGGGCACATTGGTGCAACCTGGTGATCATAGTAGTGAAATCTGGAATGATTTGCCTTGCACAGTGGTGTAGGCTTCTAGTTTGAATGTTTTTAAGCATCTGTTGGGTTGTGTTGATATAGCAAAATATTCTTGTTTTTAGTTTTCTTATTTTAAGTATATCAGTATATAAATTATTTTGTGTACTTGTATCTTGTAGATGCATTTGCATATGTATTTTATTGAGTATGTTTGTATATGTATATGATTGTGTAAGGACAAGTGAAAATGGTCTGCTAGACCTTCTTGTCCGATGGTTTTTCCATTAAAATCTGCATTCAATATTCTTATTATTGTTATTATTAGATTTCCCTAAAGTTCAGTCAGTAATGGAACTATAAGGTCATTTATTTAAATTTTGTGGTTTGTATATATATAGTCGGGCAAATGAGGAAGTACACAGCGAATTCTCGATGGAAGAAGACATTGCAGACAAACAGAAACAGTGGATATCTGTTGCATTACGCACAGATTCCGACTCAACGTCTGTCAGCAAACAAAGTGGTAAATCGTATGATGTGCTTGATTATGGTTATGCGTTACTGTGTTCATTTTGTTCTTTTATTAGGCGGCACAAATGGTCGCAGAAAACACAAAGCGATAAGAAGAGCAAAAACGTTACTTGAAAATTACTGCAAAAGCTGCTGATGTAATACTCTTAAATACTAAGATTTCACTGGTAAATTTGAGAAATTATATGTCATTCTGTTTTACAGTGGCTTGCAGCATTTGTTGATTATTTGTTGCGTGTGATGAGGAGATGGTGTAGGTAACAATATTCAAGAGAACTCTAGCTTCTTCTCCCTGATCTGTATTTGCCATTTTCCATCAGCAAGGCATACAAGCAATAAAATCTTGTTCCAGAAGAATCCTTTAGTTCTTAGCTGGGAATGCTGGCTAACACTGGTTGACCAGCATAATGTCTGTAAAACAGTTGTATGTGTGTGGTAGTTGTTTTGCAGTGTATAATGATTTTTGTATGAAGACATTTTAAACTGCAGTTCATTTATATGCTGTTTAGAACGCGCATTTTGTACCTTAGCGTGTCAGTGCATCGTTGAAAGAACACACGATGAGTGGCTGTATACACTGTGTGCAGTGTTGCCACTGGAAAGTGAATACACTGACGATGAAGGTGTTCGGTTTACGTTAGAAGTACAACCTGCATCTTCACGTGCCGTATCTATTGCCGGCTCTTATCACTGTAGCTGGAAACCACGCAGTAATCACTTTCAAAACTATGCCGACTTCAAGCCGAAAGGTTTTCATTCGCAGCATTTGTTATTAGTCTTTCTGATAAATAATGCACTCTTATACGATAGAATGATGCACATGTGTCCAAATAATGTTAACTAGGAATTCATCCACAGTGTGAATTTTGTGCACTATAGTGTCAGATGACTAGTGCCATTTGCTAATGAAATGGGATTGTCTGCTCTGTGCAGTGAGCTGAAAACTGACAAAACTAGAAACTGTAAGCGTCGCCAAGCTGCTGCAAAACCGGCAGCATGTTCAAACCCCTAATGCTGTCAACGCTAGGGAGAAAGGGAAAGAGGGAGGGTGAGGTAGGGAAGGAGGTAG
>Ga0056133_10000203_pt1 | contig 13247 bp, 3 predicted proteins | sample WorMetGr2BELIZE1_FD_67351 | JGI IMG/M metagenome (GOLD analysis project Ga0056133, IMG submission 67351) | Marine gutless worms symbiont microbial communities from Max Planck institute for Marine Microbiology, Germany - Inanidrilus... ... | reverse complement strand
GTCGCCCGCCGGTCGCTGGCAGACGACGAGCGTCGCCTGCCGGCGACGCGCGCAGACCCCGCCCAGCCGGCCGTTCGCAATATGTCGTCATATCACGGGATGGACGCAAGCTTGGAACTAGGGTTCGCGTTATGTTTCCATAGCAACGCAACCCGTGCCCCGATTGCAAATCCGCCCAATAGCGCACAACTCGGGGGCAGCCTCTACCATGCCTCCAAGTTACATCCGGGTCCGTGCAGTAGTGTCGGCGTATGGCCGCGGACAGACACACACTGTGACACACACACACAGACGCGCGTGACCACAATACATTTTGCGTCGTCTACGACTCACGCAAAATGTAAAAAGAGAAAAATCTGCAAAAACAAGGCCCATAACGTAAGAAGTGACCTGTTTTGTCGGCGAGACTCAAACTTAACTAATTAGTATACACTACATTAATACACACACAATACACGCATGTTGACGAGTCGTGAACACGGGTATTGTGTACCGAGCACCCATATTAACGGGCTGTGTTGGCAAAAAGCATTGTCATGTGATGGTTTTTGCCAGCATGGCCCGTGGACACGGGTGCTGCGGTAGACACTACCCGTGTTCACGGGCCGTATTGACAGGCCGTGTTCACGGGTCGGGTGGACCGACAGGAACACGGGTGTTCAAATCACACCCGTGTTGGACAGCCGTGTTCACGGCCAGTGAATACAGCGTAGTGTGTACCGAGCTTAAGCGCCACTCAACTCAACTCAACTCAACGAGTTGTAACGGACGCAGGTGTGAACACCTCTTTGTCCGTATCTCTATGAGTGACACTAATATATATCTACGTTTCAGATATTACGTTCACTGATCTATCACCAGTTCCAGTCAGGTCGGCCGTGAAGTCATATTTTACATCTTGGTCCATCCAGAACCTGTCTAGGCGTGCTTTAAATACATTGACGGAATTAACATCGACAACATGGTTAGGTAAACTGTTCCAAATATTACCAATACATGCAGAAAAATAATCCTTTCGTAGATCATAATGAAATCTATGATTGATAAGTTTATATTTATTACCTCTAGTTATAGTGCCGGAATGATATGCCAGATTAAGTGAGACATCCACGTCTGCCTAATGGTTGGTTAAATTAATAGCCAGCTGGTAATCAATCCGTTGTTGAGCCGGAGACTTTAACTGTGCATAGCGGCATCATCAGCAGAGCTTGTACAGAGCTTGAATAAATTACAAACGTACTTCATTCGAGTCTATCTGATTTTATGTGAGTACACATTTAAACAGGGCATAGAGCAAATACAAGCACTCGCTGACATTTCGCACTATGTTGTCATAGCAACAAAACCTGTGCACCGATTGCAAATCCGCCCAATAGTACACAACTAGAATGTGGACCAATGTCCAACGTGATGGTCGCCCTGCCTCTGTTCAACGCCGCAAAGTTTGACTGACGCCCACTACTTGACTGCCGTGCAGTAACGCTGCCAAGAAGCGATACCGTTGAAATATGATGGGGTGCCCCAAACCCGCCAACAGATCTCAGCCGCTAGTGGGCAGAAGTTCACCATATTGTAAGGACATCTGGAGGAGATATTGCTGCTTAACAAGTTTTTTTCCGATTGTCGATATGTGCCTTCGTTGCGAAGATATAGCCCGACAAAGTTGTGCAATGGTGCGCAGATGGCGATTTTTTGTCATTTTTGCATCCTGCATTTCCAGCGAGCCGCGTACAGCAGGTTTCACACATGCATTCTAAATTCACACTAAGGCCACACCATATGCAGAAGTATGGTAGACATCTAATCTCCGACCGCTGAGATTAGGCGGAAAAAAAAGAGGATAGAAGATGGAAAGAAACCACAGGGCAAAAATATAATGGTCTGCCCTATTCCATAGGGCGACGATAACTAGACGGCACCCCTACCATTCCCACAAGTTACATCTGGGTCCGTGCAGTAGTGTGAGAATGCGGCGGGGGACAGACACACACACAGACACACAGATGCGCGTGACCAATATACATTTTGCCTCAGCTACGCCTCACGCAAAATGTAATCATAAAGTGCCTTAGTTATTTATTATTAAAAGCCAGCTGTAGCCCTAGTTACACAAGAACTATCCACTATGCTGAAGAAACAGGTAATAAATAATGTATGAGATGTCTTACCAAAACATTTCTGGAAGACGAAACCTGACGATTCTTCACACCGACAGGACCATCATACTGTCAAAAAACAGACAGTCAAATGAATAGCAGCAAGTACTCAAAGAATTTTGATGACAAGCCACATCGCACGAGTTTCATTGGATATCCACACTCGATTGCTTCATCGGTTGGCCAATCAGAATGCTGGTCGACTGTGGATTGCAAAAAGCCTCGTTGAGGTTTCAGTGACCTTGGCTTACATCAGGGATGTGCACCGGGTGGAATCCAATAAGTCGTCTGAGTAGTCCATTACAGGCTGCTCACACTGAAAGTAAGGCAAGGCAAGGCAAGGCAAGGCAAGGCAAGGCACTCTAGCTAATAGCGTTTGTTGATGCAGCTGATGATTGATGATGATACAACAAAAAACAACGACAACAACAGCAACAACAACAACAAGTGGTCAAAGTAATTTCACAAAAAGGCCGCGATTTGGCACACACGTGTGCACCCTAAGTAATACATGCTTCCTTGGGCCATCTGAGTCGGTGAGTCCACAACCCGAATAGCATCTTGATCGGTTCAGCCATTTATGCACAGCTCATGGCAGAGTGTCATCGGGCATTCCCTGGCATGTCCTTCCCCTACAAATGGCCTTCGTATGAAGCCATCTGGACCCCCATCTAATATATGGTTCATTGATCCCACCTGAGCCCACAATCCAAACGGCATCTCGATCGGTTCAGCCGTTTTTGCACTGCTGACCGCAGAGCGTTGCTATACTTTACAATGGGCTGCCCCTTTCTCCCTTAAAATTGCACTTCCCATGGCGGGGATCTGCACCCCCAGTTAATACATGATTCCTTGGGCCCACCGGAGTACAAAACCCAAACGGTATCTCAATGGGTTCAGCAGTCTTTGCATGGCTCACTAGTGTGACAGACTGAGTACTGACTGACCGATCGACTGACAGACATATCGACAGACAGACAGACCACACTGCTCGGTCTGTAACAACAGGCTGCGTATGTAGTACTGCAATGCTGCCTAATAATAATAACACTTACAGCATAGCTGACGGCAGCCTGGTGTAAGGTGGCGGTCTGGCGCTGTAGCGTCTGACGCAAATAACTCTCATCTTTCAACGCAAACATGCTGCAACAGCATCAACGTCTTCAACATCATTGTCATCATCATCAGCAGCAACAACAACACTGATACCAGTATCTATAATTCAGGCTCACGGGAGGAATACTTCGTTGTACACTGGCCTCGCACAGCCAGCGTTAAAGGTGACTTTGAGCTAAGATTTCACGTCGTATACTGAACACGAAATAGGTCATTTTGGAGACGTTATTCCCAGCCAATCTGTTGGCGCAGTTCTAAAGAGCTAAACCTAACAGAACTAGAATGTGGGCCAATGCCCAACGCGATGGTCGCCCTGTCGAACATAGGTGGCGCCCTCTGTTCAATGCCGCAAAGTTTGGCAGGCGCCCACTACTTGACCGCCGTGCAGTAATGCTGCCAAAACGCGAAAGCCGTTGAAATTAGCTGGGGTGCCCCAAACTACCGGACCAATCTCAGCCACTAGGCGGTCGAAGTTCACCATATTGTGGGGACATCTGTACATTGCTGCTCAAAAAGTTTTTTTCCGATTGTCGATACGTGCCTTACTTGCGAAGATATAGCCAGACAAAGTTGTACGATGGTGCGCAGATGGCGATGTTTTGGCGATTTTTTGCATCCTGCATTTTCAGCAAGCCGCGTGCAGCACGTTTCAGACCTGCATCCTAAATTTGCACTAAGGCCATACCATGTGTGGACGTACGGCAGACATCCAATCTCTGACCGCTGAGATTAGGCGAGGAAAAAAAGAAGAAAGAAGAAATCACAGGGCAAAAACATAATAGTCTGCCCTATTCTATAGGGCGACCATAACAAAAACACGCATTCATCCGGAACACAAGATAAATACTACAACAAAAATAAACATAAAACTAAAGCCAGGTTTAGTCGCCTCCTACGACCTTGTGCCTGGAAATGGAGCAGACCCTATTCTACAGCACCCGGGTCCACATGGGGCAGCATCAAGGCTGCAACTCAGTTGGTGGATCAAGAAACGGTATAAGATTCAGTGAGGAACTTTTCCAGGTTCACAGTTCGCACCAGTGCTTTAAGTTCTCTTCAATGCTGTGACACTGTTGATTGGCGACGTGAACAGATTTGGCCTAAGAAAACTTAAATACTGAAATTTAAGCTCAAATAACACCCCAAAAGTTCTTGTAGCATAGACTCAGCCCAACAGAAGGCCGGGTAAACAAAAACTGCATGTGTGTGTGCGCATGTGTGTGTGTGTGTGTGTGTTTAGTGGGGACACAAATGCAAGCAAACACACGCGCACACAGACACAGTCACGGGCTTGCAGATTAATTACTTGGCTGATGCTAAATTCCCAAGAATATGGCTTATAACGAAAATTACCCGATACACATCAGCTGGTCCACCACATAAAAAAAGTATTCCCTGTTGGTGCTTTAAGATGGACAAACTTGCTAAAATCTACAGAGGCAAAATTCAGGGCAGATCACAATTGAGATAACTGTGCCGGTGATTATTCTGCGTATTTAAACACAGTTTTAATTACACATAGCTCGAAGACGTGTTCCATTACCCTTTTTAATGGAGTCAATACAACTAATAGAGCAGTCTATGATTTAGTACCGTTTTGATGGATGATTGATTATGGTGATCCAGCAATGTACTCTCCATGCACCGATCTCAAATCGAAGACAGTCACAAACGTCACGAGGTGGCAAACAGCCAATCAACCAGTGGCTGAAAGCAATTTAATTGCTCATAAGTTTATGCAAGTAGCTTTCACATTGGCTCCATTTCTGAAGTCTGATACGAGAGTCCAATATACTACTGATGACCTATCATCTGCAAAAACTGCATCTGCATCTGTAAGCCACTCAAATCCTGGTTATGTCGATGTTAGTCAGGAACTTGGATAATCACAGAATAAAACTAGTCCAGAGAAATAAATTCTTCTTACTGACGTAAGATATACATTGTAGTAGTTAAGACAGCTAATCCACATGAAGCACGGTTGTATCAGAGAATGTTTCCATCGAGTAGAGCCGCAACAGGATAATGAAACAAGATGCAATGTGTAGGAACTTCAAAACAGTTTCATGCTGTATACTTCCATATAGTAGACACATCTGAAGATACCATCGGATTGGTCTATTAATGCACGTATCAACTTTAACGTCACTGTCACCATCATTAATAAAGCATATGTACAGCACACAAGTACAAGTTGCAACAGTTCGGAGTCTTGGACTGTATGTGATTGTTAGTTCCTGGGCAGCAGAGTGGTACACACATCATTTTCCGTCAGTGGATTAATAGTAGATGGAACGAAGAGTTTCAGTTCATCATCGTCAGACAACACAGACCAGTACATCACATGACTAAGTATGAGCAGTGACTTGATGTACTTCAGCAAGGAGTCGCGTGACTGTTGCTCACTTAAACTGAAAAGATCAGTGTATGACAGTAGTCCATGTCGGTAGAAACGCATGTGAAACTGCTTGAGATATCTTTCCTCCAGCCAGACGGGTTGACAACACTTTGGTATGAAGAAAGACGGAACGTAATCTTGTGCAGCAAAACACAGCAAACGCTGTAAAATGTTCTGCACCCAAAGCAACAGTTCGTCTTCATTAACTTCGTCACTATCATTTGTTAAAGAACAATGGCTGCTGAAACCCAAATCGTCCATGCACCAGAACAGAGCCGTCTTTATGACGTGTGACGAAAACAACTCATACTTACAGAAGTACTTAGACATCCGCTTTGCAACCATAAAAGCCGCTTTAATGACATGAGGGCACTCCCGCAACAGTCTGCTTTCTGCTCGAGCAAATGATATAAATCCATGTGGCTGTGTCCAGGAAATCCACGGATATTTGAGGTGTGGCTGTGTGAACACAATGAGGCAGTCGCCTGTTTGACAGAGATCTTCTCTATGTGCGTCGTCTGGCCACCAGTTGTCAATACGAAGAGCTGGAACTACATCGACTGATATGTCATGCAGCACCTGGTATCCATTCACGGGTTTGATAAATTTTAGTTTGATGTGCGTGTGGAGTTTCGTTGATGTAGTTCCACGTGGTGCAAAGAAAGCCTGGACAGGATCAATGAACTCAAAGCCAGTCGCCTCACAAAAACTTAACGACGACAAGATCTGCTTCACAAGGGTTTCAAATTTAAACTTTACAATTCTAGTATTTAAAATTCCATTGCTGTCAAACAGATCCTCTTCATAGTCTGGCGCTGAAGCTTTCAGTAACACAAATCCTGGCGGAGATTCCGGTGAATAGCAAACTTCGCATCTTCTACTTAGATTAGTCAAGACAAAATTGTAGTCAAACTCGTTGCAACATCCAATTTTGGTTTCTTCATGTGCGCTGCCGACAGGAACAAGCTCGCAAGCAAACCTGATATCCTTGTCAGATATTTCAGCAGCTAAGTGATGCATTGCTCTTTCCACGTGGATTTGAACTGCTGAAAATACAGTCTGCAGTTTTGTTGCACTGTTGTTGTTATCGAAAAGTAGTTCCAATTGTTGGAACCGTTTCGACGCCACCGACTCTCTACATTCGATAGCACAGTAATCAAAACGACATCCCAAGTAAGTGCTCAGCATGTGTGATGTGTTGCTATCAGCTCTCAGGTCAGAAATAATTTTATGTAGTTTCGTTTTAGAGCCGTCTGAATTCTGAGCTACGTCAGAAAAACATTGCTGAATGCAAACTGATACTGAACGAAAATTCCATTTCATAAAGTCTGAGTTATTCATTGATTGCAAGTGAGAAATGTTCACATTATAAGAATAAGAAATATCTATGTATTCACCGGCAGTCTTCTCAAAGTTATCTTGAACCATATCATCTACTGCTTTTCTGCTTTTCAAGAAGTCCTTTAGTTCTCTGTTGCCAGTCATTGCAGCATAATGCAGAGCAGTTCTGCCAAATCTGTCTTGTTTGTTGACATGTTCGTCACTAAATTTCTGGATAAATTCTTTAACCAGCAAGCGCCATTCAACAGTCCAATCATTTCCTTTCATGCACGCATAATGCAAAGGGGTTCTGTTTAAATCATCGCTATTATGCTTGGCGTCTGATGCAGATATTAGAGGCTGTATGTTTGTGGCCAATGCAATATCGTTTTGATTTCGTAAAAGAAACAACAGATGCCAGAAATTACGACCTCGTTTGTCAGTAATGGTGAAACTCTGATCATCTGCATGTTGTAAACACGCCTGAATGGCTTGTTCTCCATGAGCCACGTGCAGCGGCGTGAGTCCGTCGTTGTTCTGAACGTTTATGTCGGCGCCACGTTTCACCAGGAATTCTACAGTTTCTGATATATCAGTATTGACTCTGTGCATTTTAAGGTGAGCATAGACTCCGACTGCACAATGGAGTGGAGTGTTTCCATAGCAATCCCTGTGCTCTGTCTCTTTGCGGCAGTACACTTTCATCTTTGAAAATGGCTTTCTTTGCTCTAATTTGGAGAAACAAGGAATCAATGGAGAAGAAGAAGCATGTGTTACTTGTTCACCTTCTAAACCTGCGAGGCTAGCCACACTGCTAGTATCAACAGTTTCTTGTTTGTGGTTTACATAATCAAGAATTCCATGGGCAGTCATAGGCAACAGCGCCTTCACACCCACTGCATTGCGGATGAACAACTCTTGACATTTCTTTGTTTGTTTTACAACATATTCTTCATCTTCAACACGCTGCAGCTGATCATCACTAAGATAATGTAGTGGAGTATTACGCCAGACATCAGTAAGTCTAACATCAGCATCAGCATTCAACAAGAACTTGACAACTTCAGACTGTTGACGTTCAATGGCCACGTGTAGCGGTGTTTTACCATCAACATTCTGAACGTTCACTTTGGCTCCACATTGAACTATTAACTGTACAATATTCAGTCCATGAGACACAGCTTCATGAAGTGGTCTGTTGCCATACACATCCGCAGCATCGACATTAGCACCATGTTTGATCAACAGCTCAACCAACTCAACGAGTCCTGTCCTCGCAGCGCAGTGGATTGGTCGTAGTCCGTCAACGTTCTGTGCCTCCACATCAGCCCCATTCTCCAGCAACGATCTCATGATTTGCATGTCAGTCGTCAAATGCACAGCAGTGCTGCAGTTATAATCAACGTGAGTACCAAAAGATTCACATGATTCAGACAAACTATTATAATGAAAGTGGTTTAACGTATTCGAAGAGTTTACACCAGTAAGACGATCACATAAAAATCTGACGATATGTACATGTCCACAGTAGCTAGCAATGTCTACAGCCTGAAGGTTGTCAGCATTCCTGGCATAAATTGCAGCCCAGTACGGCGATGTTGCACCTTCACTGTTGTATGCTTCAACTTCTGCATTGCTGTGTACTAACAGTTTTACAACGTCAATATTTCCTTGCTCACTAGCCACACTAAGTGCAGAAGCACCATCGCCGCGGCGTTGCAAGTTAACGTCAGCTCCAGCAGCCACAAGCGCCTGCACTACATCAGCATGTCTGTATAATGCAGCTATCAACAGACAACTTTCATTGCCATTTGCTGTCAAGTTCACATCTGCACCTGCTGCAAGCAACTGTTCAACTTTCATGGTATGACCTGCGCGAGCAGCGTAGTGCAATGCCGTCCAGCCAGTGTAATCACATAAATTCACCTGCGAACCGTGTTTCAACAGCAGACGGACTATGTCTACTGTTTCCACGTCACAAGCAGCTATAAGAGGTGTCTTGCCATCATTGTCTTGTGTATTGACATCTGCTCCACATTCTATCAGAAACGAGACCATATCTTGACATTTATCACTCACATTTGTCTTGTACAACGGTGTACGGCCTTGCCGTCTAGCCTCAGCAACTATGTCGTGCTCTAGAGACATCCTCACCATGTCAGTACCACGTTGCCAATGAGCATGATTTCTGTGAGGTAACTCATCATCATTCTGTTTTGTGTTGACAGTACACTCACATTCTACCTGTACACTGACTGTGCCATGATATTCATTAAATACAGCACTGTACAACATAGTACGGCCATAGTTGTCTCTACTCTCAATGTCTGCGCCGTTGTCTAGAAGTGTACTCATAATCTCAGTACGGCCCAGCCAACTAGCATAACTGAGAGGTGACAATCCATCCTTCCGTTTTGTGTTGACATCAGCTCCACGTTCTATCAGTAACGTGACTACGTCATTATGTTTACCAAGTACAGCATTGAACAACGGTGTATGGCCGTCGTTCGGCCTACTAAAAAAATCTGCTCCGTGGTCTAAAACTCTTCTCGTCTTCTCAGTCCAGCCTTGCCCATCAACAAGCCTGAAAGGTGACCTGCTGTTGTTCCCTTGTGCATTAACAGCAGCTCTATGTTCTATCATGTCACAAAGATTACCATGTACAGGATAGTACAACGGTGTACAACTGTAGTTGTCTCTACTCTCAATATCTGCACCGTTATCTAGAAGTATTCTCACAATCTCAGTAAGGCCCTCAAAACTAGCACAACTGAGAGGTGACATGGTGATGTTCGCTTGTGTGTTGACATCAGCTCCACGTTCTGTCAATAACGTGACTACGTTAGGATGTTTACCATAGAAAAACGGTGACCAGCCATAGTTGTTTCTACTCTCAATATCTGCACCGTCGTCTACAAGTATTCTCTCAGTCTCAGTATAGCCCATCGCACTAGCATAACTGATAGGTGACGCTTTTGTGTTGACATCAGCTCCACGCTCTATCAGTAACGTAACTATGTCACAGTGCTTACCATGTACACCACAGTACAACGGTGTACGGCCGTCGTTGTCTCTACTCTCAATGTCTGCGCCATTGTCTAGAAGTATTCTTGCAATCTCAGTAAAGCCGTGCCGACTAGCGTAACTGAGAGGTGACCCACCGTCATTCTCTTGTGTATTAACAACAGCTCCGCATTCTATCAGTAACGTGACTACCTCATGACGTTCACCACCTACAGCATAATTCAACGCAGTACAGCCACTGTTGTCTCGACTCTCAATGTCTGAGCCGTTTCCTAGAAGTATTCTCACAATGTCAGTACAGCCTTGCCAACTAGCAAAACTGACAGGTGAAACTCCGTTGTTATCTTGTGTGTTAACGACAGCTCCATGTTCTATCAGTAACGCAACTACGTCGTGATGTTTACCACATACAGCATGGCATAACGGTGTAAGGCCATCATTGTCTCTACTCTGAATATCTACACTGTTGTCTAGAAGTGTTCTCACAATTTCAGTAAAGCCTCGCCGACCAGCACAACTAAGAGGTGACCAGCCGCTGTTATTTTGTGTGTTAACATCAGCTCCACGTTCCATCAATAACGTGACAACGTCACGATGTCCATAAAGTACAGCACCGTACAACGGTGTATGGCTGTAGTTGTCTCTACTCTCAATATCTGCACCGTTGTCTAGAAGTAGCCTTACACTGTCTGTACAGCCTAGCCCACTAGCATATATGAGAGGGGACTTACCGCCATTATCTTGTGTGTTAACAACAGCTCCGCGTGCTATCAGTAACGTAACTACGTCATGATGTTTACCAAGTACAGCACAGCACAATGGTGTAGGGCCGCTGTTGTCTCTACTCTGAATATCTGTGCCGTTGCCTAGAAGTTTTTGCACAATCTCAGTGAAGCCCAGTCCACTTGCATAACTGACAGGTGACCTGTGATTGTTAATATCATTTCCACGTTCTATCGGTAATGGGACTACAGCATAAGACAACGGTGCGCGGCCTTCGTTGTCGCTACTGTCAATATCTGCACCACTGTCTAGAAGTATTCTCACAATCTCAGCAAAGCCTCGCCAACTAGCATGAATCAGAGGTGACATGCCATTGTTATCTTGTGTGTTGACATCAGCTCCGCATTTTATCAGTAATGCGGCTAGGTCATGATGTTCAGCAACTACAGCATAGAACAGCGGTGTACGGCCGTCGCTGTCTCTACTCTCAATATCTGCACCGTTGTCTAGAAGTATTTGCACAATCTCAGTGAAGCCCAGCCCACTAGCATAACTGAGAGGTGACCTGTGATTGTTAATATCAACTTCAAGTTCTATCAGTAATGGGATTGGGATTACAGCATAGAACGGTAGGCGGTCTTCGTTGACTCTACTCTCAATATCTGCACCTCCATCTAAAAGTATTCTCACAATCTCAGCAAAGCCTCGCCGACTAGCATGAATGAAAGGTGACATGCCACTGTTATCTTGTGTGTTGACATCAGCTCCGCGTTCTATCAGTAACGTGACTATGTCACAATGTTTACCACCTACAGCATAGAACAGCGGTGTACGGTGGTCGTTGTCTCTACTCTCAATATCTGCACCGTTGTCTAGAAGTAGCCTTACACTATCAGGAAAGCCGTGCCCACTAGCACAACTCAGAGGTGACAACCCGTTTTTTCCTTGTGTGTTGACATCAGCTCCACACTCTACCATTAGCATCACTACATCATGATGTTTACCATCTACAGCATAGAACAACGGTGTAAAGCCGTCGTTGTCTCTACTCTTAATATCTGCACCGTTGTCTAGAAGTATTCTCACAATCTCAGTGAAGCCCAGCTTACTAGCAAAACTCACAGGTGAAATGCCATTGTTAGCTTGTGTGTTGACATCAGCTCCACGTTCTATCAGTAACGTGACTATGTCACGATGTTTACCAAATACAGCATAGAACAGCGGTGTACGGCGGTCGTTGTCTCTACTCTCAATATCTGCACCGTTGTCTAGAAGTATTCTCACACTATCAGAAAAGCCATGCCAACTAGCACAACTCAGAGGTGACAACCCGTTTTTTGCTTGTGTGTTAACATCAGCTCCATGCTCTATCAATAACGTGACCACATTGTGATGTTTACCAAATACAGCAATGCACAAAGGTGTACGGCCGTCGTTGTCTCGACTCTCGATATCTGCGCCGTTGTCTAGAAGTATTCTCACACTATCAGAAAAGCCATGCCAACTAGCACAACTCAGAGGTGACATGCCATTGTTATCTTGTGTGTTGACATCAGCTCCACGTTCTATCAGTAACGCCACTATATCGTGATGTTCACAATATACGGCACAGAACAACGGTGTATGGCCTTCGTTGTCCATATTCTCAACATCTGCACCGTTGTCTAGAAGTATTCTCACACTGTCAGTACGACCTAACGAAACAAAGAAATGGAGAGTCGACTTTGCGTCATCTCGCCGAGCGTTGACGTCAACGCCTTCACACAGCAATGCCGTCACTGACTGTGTCTGTCCACTTACACCTTCCATTGTTGAATCAGTGTTTCGTTCAGCAAAGCGAAGGTTAACATCTGTAGCGGGTGCAGTAAAAGTATCAATAACTACAGCAACCCCATGTAACGCCGACACAAGCCAAGCTCTGCAATTCCGTAGAATGCGGTACTTCTTTGGAGAAAGCCTTAAAAATAGTATAGGCAACGATCTAATGCAGACAGGCTTGCCGACGCTACGACACGTTGCTATATTAAGCCCATGACACATTAGCCAGTTTCCGGTACCAGTTTCTGTCACCAGAAACCAGTCACATGTTTCTGGTACCGATTTTTACCGGTACCAGTAGCCAGTAGCATACAGAACATGTTCTATTTTGCCACCGGCTACCGGTACAAAACGCGAGCTGTGATTGGTCCGCGAGTCACACATGCAAACAGAGCTACTGCAATGCAATTTGGTAACCAATGAAATGGTCATGTTTAGGGTCTAGTATTTATACAGATAATTTAAGTAAGTATATAAGCCTACTGTGTGTAATTAGTGACAGATTTCTCATACTATGCATCACATACACTGTGTCCATGAAAAAAAACGCCCCCTGAGCATGTTTAACAAGAGCTCAGCAGTAGCTGAGATTGGCGACCGTGTCTACAATAGACATGGGCCGAAAAGAGGGGGCTGCTGTGCCCCTTTCATGGGGGGAAGCTGGGTCCCCGTCTAACACAATGTGGTCTGGG
>Ga0056133_10000201_pt1 | contig 13259 bp, 13 predicted proteins | sample WorMetGr2BELIZE1_FD_67351 | JGI IMG/M metagenome (GOLD analysis project Ga0056133, IMG submission 67351) | Marine gutless worms symbiont microbial communities from Max Planck institute for Marine Microbiology, Germany - Inanidrilus... ... | reverse complement strand
ATGCGGGGATAAGCTCTAAATGGACAAGCCAATATCTCGGCCTTAGGGGTATTAGGCATATTCAAAAAAGCCGGAATATCGGCCTTAGGGGAATAAATCAAAGACGAGCAAGCCGGTTTTTAGGCCTTATGGGGTAAGAGGGTTAAGTCATCAAACCCAGCCAGTAGTATCAAAGCACTGAAGAAAGCTCAGAGGACTGATCCCAGCCAGGAACATTGTAGTATGCATATGTGTACGGACATGTTTCAGGGTGTCGGATTCGTTCACTTGTACAAAGGATCTGAACTTTCTTACACAGTTTCCAGCCTTCACCACAACAGAGAGTACAAGTTCAGGGTCAGTAAGATGTGTATACTTGCAGATCCATGTAATCGAGCATTTCTTTGGAGCGTCTCTGTGGATATACAGTGTGTGTGATGGTGAACGTGCTTAAAGCTCAGCACACTACCAATGTTTACATGCCGTGTTTGCGAGCTGCGAACACGACCCGTAAACTTGGGTGTCATTTTAGACACACGTTTTGTAATTACGGGTAATGTGTATCGATCTTTACACGCAGAGTTTTGCAAGGCAATGCTGGGATGAGTAGTCTGTTCACTTCACATGTCAGTACCGTTGTGCAGTTAAGGGTTTCATTCGGGTGTCTCCGATTAATTGTGATTGGTGGCTTTATCCACCTGTTGACTGAGTGTGACCACTACCAGGTGTTGACACGCTGAACACTCATCTTTGCTTGCAGTTCTTGACAGTCGCAGATGACAATAGTTTCTCAAACTATCATTGTCAACCTTCATGACACCTAGAATTAACTCTGTTAGAGTTATCAAATTACACCAGACGCCATGTAGTCTGATCTGCGATAGCTGAACTTGTTACGGTCTAGATGCAGCTGACAGTTCTGTCTTACGCGAGCAGTGAATTTATTTAGCATATGTAGTGGGCGAGTGTTCCATTATTGCTTGTTCAACAGTAAGCCAGTGTGAGTGGATGAGGTGTACTGGTCAAGTGATAATGCATGCTGGTGAATAATACTCAGCAACACACAGTGTTTCTCCATCTACAGGGAAGTGTTGATGTCTTACGACATGCGTAGTATTAAAACTTCTCAAGACGTGCAGCGTTGGCAATGGTGGATTTATCGGATAGTTAAAAGTGCTGTTGTTCTTTTGTCTAGTTGCAGGCAAGCAATGAAGATGGAACCAGTCCATGGAGTGATGTTGTCCAGTACCGAACACTGTGTGATCGACCTCGTCCACCTTCAAAACCACAGACCAAAGGAAAACTGTATCCAGACAGCTTCCGAGTTGTTTGGGGTCAGTACTTCTGTAATGTCTACAGTTCCTGCTCAGATTTTGTTTCTACTGAAGAACTTGACTACAGGCTTAATGCTTTGTTACTAAATGGTTGGATGTGTTTTTCTACTTGCAGATCCTCCGAGAGACACAGAAGGCATTGAGGTGTCCCACTATCTGCTGCAGCTGGACAGTGATTCAGGTATGTGTTGTTTGTTATGTCCGCCCTGCATAGCAGATGCGGACATTATATAATTTTTTGCCCTGTGGTTTCTTCTTTCTTCTTTTTTTTCCTCGCCTAATCTCAGTGGTCACAGAGTGAATGTCTACCATACTCCTACACCTGGTGTGGCCTTAGTGCCAATTTCGAATACAGGTCTAAAATGTGCTGCACACAGCTCGCCGGAAATACAGGACGCAAAAATGACGTAAAAAATCGCCATCTGGGCACCATCGCACAACTTTGTTGGGCTGAATCTTCGCATGTAAGGCATTTATCGACAATCGGAAAAACTTGTTAAACAGCAATATCTCCTGCACATGTCTCCACAATATGGTGAACTTCGGCCTGCTAGCGGCTGAGATCGCTTCGGGAGTTTGGGGCACCCCAGCAAATTTCAATAGCTTTCGTGTCTTAGCAGCATTACTGCACGCCACTCTGGTAGTGGGTGTCAGCCAAACTTTGCGGTGCCACCTATATTCGGCAGGGCAGCCATCACGTTGGGCATTGGCCCACATTCTAGTTTTTTTAGTAAAATTGCCATGTTACAAGGTCATGTACGAGATATGTAAATGGCTGTAAAATTTGAGCTATATGATGTAAAGATTAGTGCCGTTTAGAGTACAAAAGACAGCAATAAATTAATTATCATACAAGATGATAAGATGTGATCTCATCAAAAAAACAGATTACTGCTTACAATTCTGGCTGAGATCCCAGTTTTCTTACATATAACTTTAGTGACAAGTTAGTGGAATAAAGTACTTGAGCCATGTTTACTGTCTGTTGTGTTTGGTATCCTTCGTTGCTAACTTGCTTTGATGTCTTGGTTGGGTGACAGGAAGGGCATCTGCATCCGACCTGTGAACACCTTCTCTCAAAGGTTCACTTTTCGTAAAAACCCAGTACAGTTTTTAAAGTTTTGATAGCTGCTGCTATCAAGGGCAGTGACGCTCTGAAGCAGGGAAGGTAACCAAGGGCCTGGCAGAAACTAATAGACACCTGCTGCTGAGTTCATGCAGGCTGTGTTGAGGAACTGTTGTAGTACCTTTGTCTTGACTGCTGCCCTGTTTAGCAGTCATTTGTGTTATAGTGGGAGTTGGTGGCAGTCAGCAATACTATGTCATAGAGCATATCTGTATCCCAGTCTCTTGCTCTGCCATTCAGCTAAGTGCGTGTTTGCTGGACAGGTTTTGAACCACGATACTCTGGTACCGGCCGTGAATATCTCATTGAACATCTTCAGCCTGGTCACTCATACCGAGTGCGGGTGGCTGGAGTGGCAGCCGACCAGCAGAGCGAGGTCTGCCTACAGCTTTGTTACTCTCTTTCACAGGCGGCTCAAGTAGTAAAATGTCATGTCTTTCACGTGCAGCTCATGATTATTTTGCTGATTAGATATGTTTTGAGGCATTGTTTGTATGATTAAGTCACAGGCTACCTTAGAAATTCTTTGGACAGTGTTTTCAGTGTTGCCAGTTGACAATGTTAGTTATAGTTACTACTCGTAGTTACTGCAGCTGAAAGTATGTAGTTGCTATTACTAGTTACTTTGATTGAGATATAACGAGTTTCAGTTAGAATTTACTTCTTAAATCACTAGTTACATGTATGTACCAGTTTGTTTTGAATTAAGTGTAAGTTTCATTGTTGCCTGTTCATGTTAATGTTAATAATGTGTTTGTGAAGTTGTACTACTGAACCCATTGATTCTCACCAACTTAACTCTGCTAATATGCATGATTGTATGCCAAAATTTCCATTGTTGCACTGCAGATAATGTCACTTGAAATTTGCCTACAATTACTTCCAGTTCTTGTTTGACCTCTGCAGTCATTGATGTCCTGGTACTGTTTGTTCCAAGAACACAAACAGCATTTGCTGGGCAAGCATTCTTGGTCATGGCTTTACACACCTGGAACTTGCTATCATCTGACATTAGATCTTGTCATACTGTACACACCTTTAAAAACACCTCAAAACACACCTGTTCAGACAGTCTTAATCTGAAGCCACCAATTCCTCTGTATCAAACTTTAAGCTGCTATACAAATACTGTATTATTATTATTAGGCTGCATCACAGTTGTACTGTGTATGTAGATGTGGCCTATTGTTACCGACCAAGTTGCATGGTCTGTCGGTCATTTTGTCGGCCTGTCTGTCACTCAAGTGAGCCCTGCAAAAACGGCTGAACCAATCGAGATGCTGTTTGGGTTGAGGACTTCGGTCGCCCAAGGAACCATGTATTTAGATGCGGTTCAGATACCCCATGGAAAGGGGCAATTTTGAGGGGGAAGGGCATCCTATTGTAAAGTATAGGGACACTCTTAGGTCATCTGTGCAAAGACGGTTGAACCAACAAGGTGCTGCTTGGGTTCTGGGCTTGGATGGGCCCAAGGAATAATGTGTTAGATGCTGGTCCAGATCCCCTGATGGGTACGGGCAATTTTTGGGAAAGGGGCACCCATTGTAGAGTATAGAGTCTTTCTGCCGTGAGCTGTGCAAAAACGGCTGAAACGATCGTTTGGTGCCACCTGGCAAATACGATTGAACTTGTGCACATTTTGGTGCCAACATTGTTTTGACTTGCAGTGGTCTGAAGTGCTGACTGTTGAGACGCCGGTTGTACCTCCTGGTGCATGTTCTCCAGTGTGTCTGATGAATCGAGCACATGCCACATGTCTCCACATTGGCTGGGGTAATCGTCTTCACTGTGTTTCATGTGACATCTGTCAAGCTGTTTGTCTCCACACCATGGCTTTCGTTCATGCTCATTAGCAGTGATGAAAATAGACAGTTGGACGTGCCTGTACAAACTGAGGAGCTGAAAATAAAATATTCTATGAAATACGTGTTGCAACTTAGGCATATTGAAACTGAATGTGGTGAAACTCAGTTTTTATGAGTTTTGACTTTTCAGTATTTTCACCACTGTTTATTACCACTTTCCAATGTGGCAACTTTTTGCTTGTGACTGAAGTACCGTGTAAGGAAACTGGGATCTCAGTCAGAATTGTAAGCAGTAAGCAGTTTTTTTATGACATAGCGTGTTATCACCTTGTATGAGAATTAATTTATTGCTGTCTTTTGTACTCTATATGACACTCATCATTACATCATGCAATTGAACATCTAAACCTCCGCATTTCTTATTTGCTGTTGCGATTGATGGCCTCATATTTAATTCATAATTTGTAGAGTGTTTGTGCTAATGGTGGCATAGTGGCTCAATAGTTAGGGCATTGGATTAGCAATCTAAAGGTCAGTGATTTGATCTCCAGCCTTTCCACTGTTATGTAGCAACCCTAGGTAAGTCATTCACACACGTGCCTCTATTCATCAAGCAGAAGAAATTTGGTGACACTAAAGCTGGGAAGGTAACTGCGGGTCTGGAAGAAACTAATGGCAGACTACTGCTGGAATTATGACTTATGTCACCTGTGCCCTGTCTGCCTCGTACACCGGAGATCAGCACTGGCCCATACATTCCATAAGGGACTATGGAAGTACCTTTTGTACCTTATCTGTGATAATGGACTGTTACCACGGCGACCTGCGATCACTCTATAGGTCACTGGAGATGTCAGGAAGACCATCACACCAAAGTCCTGCCTTACAGTGAGCACATTCAAGCCCACAAAACAGGACAGCATTAAAGACATTGTGGAGTACATTTGTGTGTGTGTTTGAACTGGTATCGGAGCTGAGTGCTGGCATCAGAGACAGTCAGTTGGTGGCTGAAGAAGGATGAGATGCAGTGGGTGGTTGGTTACGTGGAACAGCAGTAGAACGTTGGTCTTGACCAGCGAACTTCCCTGTCCTGCACTTGACCTATAGCTGATGGGTGACCACTTATGTGGGTAACCGTCTGCTACAGGTGAACCAACCGGGCCAACTCAGCATTTTATCCCTTTGGGGTCAATTAGTGAGTAGTAAGCTGTAATTGGATGTCTGCTAACTTACTAAGGGGTGGCGCCATCTGGTGAACGCTTACGAAGGAAAGGCAGGCATGGTGTAATTTGCAGGTAAAACTGTGTGATCCATGTCTGAGTGCTTTGTGAGTATGGCATACTAAAATGGCACTGTATAAATATTCTACCTTACGTTTTCTTTCCTTTTCCTGGTTGGAGTCAGTGCTTCGAATTCCTTTCAGTGCTTTGTCACTGTTGGTTGTACAACAGGCATTTGCGCTGAAAAACCTGCTCTGAATGTGCCCGCACGTTCTCCCGTGGGAGATCTGACCCAGCCTGGAGTGACTCGGGACAAGATGCCGCCGGTTAAACCAGAACTGAGTGATTGTGTCTGCGTGCGTGTGAGTCTCGGTAAATGTTGGTTGTGTACCATCAAGAGTTGTATGGCGTGTTGTCGTCGTTGTCAGGTGTGCCGGATTACTGCGGAGGAGCGACGTCGGTGAAATACGAACTGCTGATGACATGTCCGGATGCTGGAAGCACGGAGGTCGTGTATCACGGAAAAGACACCAAAGACACCAGTTGTCGCATCAATGGCCTGCAACCAGGACGAACGTACCGCTTTCAAATCCGTGCTTTGAACGATGCCGGGGTTAGTTTTTGTGTATTTTGCCGTTGAAGACCCGAAGACCCAAATGAGTTGGCTTGTAGTTCAGATCACAGCCGCCACAACCGTTTTACGGCAATTTTTCCGGGACCACCGAGGTGGTCGGGTGATCTAGTTCAGATCAGATCAGATATTTTATTTTTCACAATAAGAAACAATAATTACAAAGTATAGAAATATAGTGGAAGGCTACCAGAAGGAATAATCCATCAAAGCTGGTCGCCTGAGTATATATGTATGGTATTTATGGGTATTATACCACCACCATTTTACAGCCCTTTTTCCAGGACCACCCGGGTGAGCCGGTGCCAGAAGAGTACTTCTGGACTTTACGGTGCAAGAGAAGATTAACAGAGGCATACATACTGACCATCTCTGTCCGGACTAAGCAGTGCCCATCTCCGCCATCCCCCCATTTTTTACAGGCCGGATGCCCTTCCTGCCACCCAACCAACAATGTCAAAGCACTGAAGGCAAAACTATCCACAAACAAAATCCGGAAATATTCATAGCTGTCCGTGTTTTCTTGACGAGATGTTAGATGGGTGATGATGCTGCAGACAGAGTTGGTGCAGAGTCTTCGGCTGCGATTTGGTCATTGCCACCTGCTGTTTTAACGTCTATCAACTCGCTAGTCAACGGCGGATTATCTGGTACCAGCTCACCTGGGTTGTCCTGGATAAAAGGCTGTTAAATGGTTGCTGTTGTTTATTGATGAACATTGTTCAAGATATTCAGCAATGAATCAGCTTATTCTTATCTTCAGGATTTTCCTGAGCAGTGCTGCTGTTGACCATTTACAGTTGATAAGGTAATCGCTATTTTGATGTAACACTTCTGATCAATGTGTGGACTTATTAAATAGCAATCAAAGAAAGTATTTTTGTGTTTTTTGTGACAGTTATTTTTTATGGTCGCCCTATGGAATAGGGCAGACCATTATATTTTCATGCTGTGGTTTGTTCTTCTTCTTCTTTCTTTTTTTTTTCCTCACCTAATCTCAGCCGCCGCAGATTGGATGTCTGCCATACTTCCACACATGGTGTGTGGCCTTAGTGCGAATTTAAGATGCAGGTCTGAAACCTGCTGAGCGCGGCTCGCTGAAAACACAGGATGCAAAAAAGTCGTCAAAAATCGCCATCTGGGCACCATCGCACAACTTTTATCGGGCTATATCTTCACAACTAAGGCACGTATCGACAATCGGAAAAAAAACTTGTTAAGCAGCAATATGTCCTGCACATGTCCACACAATATGGTGAACTTCAGCCTACTAGCTGCTGAGATCGGTTGACCAGTTTGGGGTATCCCTGCAAATTTCAACGGGTTTCGCATCCTGGCAGCGTTACTGCACGGTACTCTAGTAGTGGGCGTCAGCCAAACTTTGCAGCATTGAACAGAGGGTGCCACCTATATTCGGCAGGGCAACCATCACGTTGGGCATTGGCCCCAGTATTTATTATTACTACAGATTTATAACAATATTAATAACAAGTGGTCAAAGCAATTTGGCATAAGGCCGCATCGCCGCCGCACATGGATGGTTCAGTCATATTCGCCAGGTGGTACGGTACCAATGTACACCCCCGTATATACCAAGCCAAAAATGGTTGCCATGGCAATGTCCCTTAGAACCTCATAATCATCAGATGGCTTGACCCACAAACCCACCCCTAGAATCAAATATTGTGCCATTATCTAATACCTATCACACAACTGAAGTTATAGCCCATCGAAAGCCACGCATGATTCCTGTGGCCCATCCAAGCCCACAACCCAAACGGCATCTCGATCGGTTCAGCTGTTTTTGCACAGATGACTGCATAGTGTCCCTATACTTTACAGTGGGACGCCTTTTTGCCTCCTCACAATTGTCCCTTGCCATGGGGGATCTGGACACCCATCTAATGCATGGTTCCTTGGGCCTACCCAAGTCCTGAATCCAAACGGCATCTCGATCGGTGCAGCAGTTTTTGCAGGGCTTACTAGTGTGACGGACCGACCGACAGACCACGCTACTCGGTCGGTAACAGTAGGCCGCATCTATGTACGTAGTACTGCGATGCGGCCTAATAATACGTAATAATAATTGTGACAGGCACACAGACAGTATATTTTAATGGCCATTTTCCAGTGTAGTATTTGTATGTGTCACCAGTGTGCATTGAGGCAGTTGCTCGATCATCGTGACTGGTGATGTAGGAAGGTCCGTGGTCAGATGCGGTGGACATATCAACAAGACCGAATGTTCCTGATGCACCGTCGTCACCAACAGTTGTATGCAAGTCACCTCAAGTTGCACAGATCTCATGGTCAGCGCCGGCCGGCAATGGTGCCGCAATACTTGAATACCGGCTTGAGTGGCAACAGCGAGATGTCGACTTTACTCCGGTATATGAAATCTGTTAGGGAGTTGTAGTTTGGTAGGGTGTATTTGTGAGCAGTATATCGATGTTATGTTTTGTTTGTATTTAACAACATTTACAAGCGCATATAGACAGAATGTACCTCTTATGGTCATTCTTGATGTAGATACCGGTACTGTTCTTACACTGACACAGATGAACAGTTTAGTCATTCAGCTTGCAAAAACTATTATAGATTTATTTCTAAAATTGATAAATTATAAACCTAAAGGCACGATAAAGCACCATTAAATTCCAACAGCCTACCAACCGAGAGCATAAAAGTCATAGATGGTATTACTCATAGATTGTATTCATATATCACCACTCACTTACCTTGTTATGTGATTACTGGCACAGAGTGCTGTTGCAAGACACGGTGTATACTATTGTAATTCTGCATCTGTTGTTCATCCAAGTCACTTTTGTACGCTGTATCACAATGGCTGAATGTATTGTCAGAATTTTACACCACCCAGTAGCTCTGTCAGTCTAATTTACTCATACCAGAGATCTTTCCAAAATTCCTGTGGTATCACCCTTGTGTCACCTAACGGTGATACCTCAAGGAAACCAAATACAAGTAGAGTAGGAAAACTTTACAATTTTTGGGCAATGTCACCCAGGTCAGTGTCTTAGAATACAGCATATATCACCGAGGAAGTTAATCGCATTGTTGGATGATGTCGACATTTTCCCGCATGCTGCCAAGCACCGTTCCCAGTGGACCTGATGTCGGCATTTCCCTGTGTGCTGTTGATTACTGTTCCGATTGTCCAGCTGCAGAAACAGTCAAGTGTCACATTAAATTTTCTCAATGAAAAATCCTCTTGTTTTTACTGTTGTGTTTGACTGAAAGGACTGTTTAAGGTCATTCGTCTTCATATACACTTAATTCATAAAGAATTGGTAATGGTGCAAGATAGAAGAATAGTTACAATAGAAAATTAATAGGAAGTCATATGTGAACGTTGTCTGTCAAGTAATGCAAATTACCAATTATCTTGAGTGACCTTGAAGTTCCTTTAAGCTGTTTCACGTCTTTCTAAATCAGATACCTCTGAAAATATTGGATGTTAGCTAGGGTGTGCTTACTGGTTACCATCAAGTCATATGTTCGCTGTAGTTTTAACTGTCATAACTGAACTTAATGGCTGTTGAACGTCGCAGCACAGAGTATTGTGTCATCCCTGCGTAATGTTTTAGCCTTTTGCTCATAAACTGGTGTCGGTGTATAACATCATGAAAATTGTTTGTCTTTGTTTGATAGCTGTACAATGGTTTGAGTTTAACTGCTGAAGTCAGTGGTCTCACGCCAGACACGACATACTGCTTTAGAGTCCAGGTAAAGCTGCTATGCACAGTGTAGGTGGATATAGTCTCAGTAACTAGAACTGTTTGACAATACAAATGCTGCCAACTTGCATCAGGACTGGCGGGTTTCTGCCGTCAGCAGTATAAACCACCATTTAAATCACTTCAAACCGTCCTGGCAGAAACAAGAAACAGGTTTCTTCCAGGGTTTTTGTCAAAAGTTACACAGAGATAAGTGTTACTGAAATAGTTAATTAATTTAATTGAGTTGTTACTGTTATTCCTTACTTATTTAGACTTACTTAAATTTTGTGTTAAATATGGTCAGTAGGTCAATATAAACAACAGCTGTTGTGATTGAGAATGCATAGATGCTTTACATTGTGTGTGTCTTCTAAGATGTTGAGGAAATCTTGTTATCCTGAGAGTAGTGATGTGTCGGAGTTCGAATTCGAATCCGAATGTTGCTGGAATCCGACAGTTTTTTTGCAAATCCAACGGATTTTTATGTCGGATTCGGATTTTTGACTTTCATTTTGGAAAGCCTTTTTTCGTCATTCATTGCACTCCGCCAGTACAAAATTAGCCATGCAAAAGTAAACAAATAGGCACTGAATAGCTAAATTATGTCTGTATTGGAGTAAACAAGGAATCAGACCTGAACTTTTTGTCTGATTTGGTGTTTAGTATAATGACGTAAGTAAATAGTGCAAGTCATGGTACATACCTTTAAAGTTTAAACAGTAATATGTTGTTTTTAATTTAGTTGAACTGAACTAGCTGTGATCGTGTGACAAATCCGAATCCAAATCCGAATCCGACATATTTGAAATACAACAGCCAAACCCAACGGATTTGAATTTTAACTGGCTCTGACACATCCCTACCTGAGAGGGAAGATACCACTACTGTAGTTTGGTTTCCAGTTTAAAACAGCTTAATCTGATGGCCGCATGTCTTACATAAATAAGCTTTTGCCCATCGGCAGAAACCCAACTCTGACTTGCATATTTTATGAGTGCTTTTTACCCATACCGACAATGTTGGAGGATGTAGCAGCGAGAGCTTTCTGTCTGCAAATTAATATTGTATGATATTAATAAACTTTGGTCGATCAAAGGCTAGTTGGCTAGGAGATTTGTTACGGCATGATGGTTTTTAAAGGTATGTTAGAAGGAAGAATGAAAGGCAGATGGGGAAAAGACTGCATATAATTACTGATACTACGATGAAAAAACATATGAAGTGGTCAGAAGAGATCCTGAAGATAAATAAAGTGAGCTGATAAACAGATCAGGAAGTCAGAAACGTGGCGCGAGCAGCAAAGGACTATGAGAAGAAGAAGGAAGGCTTGGCCAAGGAAGTACTGCTGCCACTATTTTCCTGTTTCCATTTTACTGATCTAGTCTTCCAAACTTATGCAAGTTTAGGCCACACTGCCACAACTTGAACCTTTATGATTTGAGGAGCATGTTTTTACAGTCACGCGGCCAACAGTGTCAAAGCACCGAAGGGAGCCGAGCTTGGTCGAGAAAGAGCTGAATAAACATTTGGAATAAAACTGTAAGCATTAGAATTAGAGGTAAGGTTGGCGAAGAAGGCGGTGGAGTGTGTGTGCTTGTGTCTTGAGTGGTTTCTCATGTGTTCCGATACAGTATAATTTGTGGATACGTTGTTACGTTAATTGTGAACTGTACTTTGGCACAGCCATAGATGGTAAGTGTGACCGTTTTGCAGGCAGTGAATGAGGCTGGCGCAGGTCCGTGTAGCCCAGCAGCACAGTGTACCACTCCACCATCGTGTCCTGCTGCCATGTCTCACGTACAGTGGTCGGCGTCGGCAACGAGCGTTCATGTGTCCTGGGTGGCACCGTTGGACAACGGCAGTCCTGTCACTGCGTACCACATCTGCGTGGATGAGCGGCCACCAATGGTTGTTGATGGCGACTCAGAAGAATATGTTATCAGTGATCTGCATCCGGAAACCACGTATCGGTAAACTGCGTGTTCTCACGTAAATGTTTTGTATCGTCTGTGTGCTTATTTAAAATCAAATCTGATAGCATTCAGCTTTCATCTCTGAGTCAGAAACTGATGTTTACAGAAACTTCTTGGGTGTAATTATGTTAATGAAAAGTAAACGTCATCTTGGAGATTTGCATAGTGCTTTATAAGCGATACTTACCTACCTACAAGATGTGCAGACGTGGCACGTGTTAACAAGGGATCACAGTTTTAACTCACAGCCACATGTTTATTTCGCAGGGGGAATGACCCAAATCTGTTTTTCCTTCCCAGCCACTTATCACTACTGCGTGTTGGCTATTGTGTGTTTTCCATGCAGCTGAAGGTAAAAGACTGAGTTGACCTGGCTCGCTGGGTATATACCAGGACTGCATATGATCCATGAACAGTCACCCATCTTAGGCCTCAGCGTAGAGTAACTTTGTTGGCTGCTGTAACCAGGCTTGCTGTTGTTGTTATTGTTAGGCCACATCGCAGCTCTAGCTACACAGAGTAGCATGATCTGTTGGTCGGTCTGTCGGTCCATCTATCACAACCGTGAGCCCTGCAAAAATGGCTGAACCAATTGTGATGATGTTTGGGATGTTGACTTGGGTGGGTCCCAGGAACCATGTATTAGATGGGTGTCCAGATCCCCGCACATTAAGGGGCAATTTTGGGGGCGAAAAAGGGCCAGCCCAGGACATGCCCAGACATGCCCAATGGTCGATACGGTTAAAGTGACTACAGCAGAGCCCAGCAGCGGTACAGTCTGGATGCCGATTGGGGTGTACAAATAGGGTGCACATTGGCGCCACCTGACGAATACTAATGAACTGTCCGTGTGTGGTGGTGATGAGGTCTTATGTCAAATTACTTTGTTGCTGTTTACAGGATCCGCATGCAGGCAGTGAATGCTATTGGTCACGGTGCTTTCTGTCTGCCGCTGAAGGTCGTCACAAAATCCCTGCCGCCGCAGCCACCGTGCTTAGAGTGTGTTGTCGTTGGCAGTAGCAGCTTGAAGCTGAAGTGGCGAGACAGTCGATTCATCGACCTGACTCAGTATATACTGGAGATGCAACGTTCTGATGGCAGGTCTGACGATGATTTCTAGCCTTCACTGACCTGTAAAATCCATACCGCAGTCTTGTTACTTTGCCCGCAGGAGCGGTTGCGAAGTATTGTGATGAGTATGCTGCCTGTTGGTCTGTCTCTGGGTCTGTCTGTCTGTGTGTCTGTCTGTCTGTCCTCCGGAACCACACGCGCGATCTTTACCAAATTTTTTTGTGCATGTTGCCTATGACCATGGCTCGGTCCTCCGGCATGTTTACGATAGGCTGCATCGCCTATCCCCAGAAGGGGTTTTCTTCCCCACTGAAAATGCATTATTGGCCGGGAAAGGGGGATGGGAGTGCACAGCGCGGGCGAAGTATGCTATCTACGAT
>Ga0056133_10000198_pt1 | contig 13370 bp, 12 predicted proteins | sample WorMetGr2BELIZE1_FD_67351 | JGI IMG/M metagenome (GOLD analysis project Ga0056133, IMG submission 67351) | Marine gutless worms symbiont microbial communities from Max Planck institute for Marine Microbiology, Germany - Inanidrilus... ... | reverse complement strand
GCCTACGTAAAAGTAATTATGTGAAAATAATTCCTACGCACATGATGATCAGGGAGATAATCCCGGGCAGGCAACAGAAAGTTCGACAGTGTCCTCTATAAAACGTGACCGTTGCTGGCACCTTGATTAGCAGCGTCAAGGTGTCAGTCGTGCTGACATCGGCTGAAGTGATAAGACTTGGCTGGGTCCGTTGAATGACGTTGACTAACAGACGTCAGTCAATTGGGCCTAAGCCAGAGAGAAGGCCATGCCTAGAAGGGGCGCACTATAAATATCTGACAAGCTGCTCATGCCTACTCACCCCTCCTCACCAACCAGTCACGCACACATTCGCACACATCATTAACCAGACTCCTCCCCTCCTGGGTTAACGCAATGGGCCTGTTATAAAAAGGCCTCAGCATATGGGTCCAGAGTAGGCTGAACACTTGCCCGAAAGATACATACATTCATACATACATACATACATACATCGTACATGCAGAGGCCTGCGCCTACTCCCATTGAACGACTTCCTAATTTCTACTAAAGATCTACGCTACCTACCAACCCATGAAACCGAGTTTTAACGTGGACTCGCCCGTCAAACCCGCTGCGCAGCACAATGAACGCGCCCATTGCTACAAAAAACTCATCAGGAGACATGGGTGTAGGCAACTACAGTCTGAAGTCGAGGCTATTGCCTCCTCTTGTTTTGCCAAAATACTCGCTGAATAATCAGCCAGACCATATTAATATAGTCATAGACTATCAAAAGTAGATTTTGAAACCGAGGTAGGCCTAATAATTGTTTTAAGACGACACTGTAAACGAACTCGGTGAAATAACGCAAAACTAGAATGTGGGCCAATGCCCAACGTGATGGTCGCCTGCCGAATATAAGTGGTGTCCTCTGTTCAACACCGGAAAGTTTGGCTGATGCCCACTACTAGAGTGCCATGCAGTAACACTGCCAAGACACGAAACCCGTTGAAATCTGCATGGGTGCCCCAAACTCACCAACAGATCTCAGCCGTTAGGAGGCCGAAGTTCAACATATTATGAGGACATGTGGGGGAGGTATTGGTGTTTAACAAGTTTTTTCGGATTGTCGATACATGCCCCAGCTGCAAAGATACAGTCCGACAAAGTTGTGCGATGGTGCCAAAATGACGATATTGTGCATCCTGGATTTTCCGCGAGCCGCGTGCAGCATATTTCAGACATGCATACTAAATTCGCACTAAGGCCACACCATGTGTGAAAGTATGGTAGACATCCAATCACCGACCACTGAGATTAAGCGAGGAAAAAAAAAGAAAGAAGATAGAAACCACAAGGCAAAAATATAATGGTCTGCCCGATTACATAGGGCGACTATAATAAGGGCCACTATATGCCGTTCAAGGTCATTCAAGGTCACCAATTTTGGTACAAATTGACTTCTTATGAGTGATTAATACTAACTTACCTCCTATCTTGCACCGCTTCCGAGATATAGCCTTCGATTAGTCCAAAATCGCTATATTTGGCTACCTCTCTTGCATTTAATCCCCCGATGGAGCAGTTCCCTACACCATACCATCGAAAGTGATATATCGCTAAAACTTAGAAACTCTGGGCTACATTTCTGTCCTAGAAAGTGTAGGTATATCTTCAACCATTTTTATGCAGTGTGCCCTGAAAGATATCGAATTTGCTGAAATAACGCAAAATAATGGCCATTATGCCGTTCAAGGTCATTCAAGGTCACAGATTTTGGTACCAATCGAAAGCTCATATGCGACTTCCTATTAGTTATTAATACTAACTTACCTCCTATCTTGCACCGTTTCCGAGATATAGCCATCGATAGGTCCAAAATCGCTATATTTGGCTACCCCTGTGTTTAACTCCCCCCGGCGGAGGGGTTCCCATGGGACGATCTCCATAAAATTTTTCACAAATGTCAATGGATGGCCAAGATACCAAATGCCGTAGAAATATTGCGGAAAATTTCAACCACCTGAGTACGGTCCACGAGCGTTACAGACAGACAGACAGACAGACGACATACAGACGGATGGGCGATAGCATATAGCGATCGTGAATGCGAGTTCACGTTCGCTAAAAACAACAGCTGACATACTGCAACAGTCATCACATCATTAACCTCCTGGTGGTATGCATCCAGTTCAGATTTTTCTTCCAAAATGGTATGTTAATGGAGTTGCCACTACGGGGAGGTTTCCCTTCCCAAATCTAATACAAAGTGGATGTTCTCTGTGGTAACCTTGATACCAAAAACCTGCTTATCTGTATAGGCATTTAGTCACGACACATCAATGTTACAGACACACAACCAAACATTTGCTTAAATGTTAATATAGTTGGCTAATGACAAAACAATTAGGTCTAGGGACGCTTCTTCTTCAGCACTGTCTGCCACTGCCCTGCCAAGATGACTACATCATGTATCTGTGCACGTGTTTGTGTGTGTCGATAACTCACTTGATGGTGATGATACGCTCCGTCGTCGAGTCTCGCGACCTGTCAATCTCCACTTGAGCCGTCGAGATATCGCGGATCGCATTGATGTTGCAGCCGCCGCGACCAATCACACGACTGATTGTGTTCGCCGGCACCAGCAGTCGCTTCGACCTACACATCCACACTCCTCACTGTCTATCACGCAAACAAGGAAGACTCCGACATAGCAGCCACTGCTATGCAAGTTCACCTGAGCACTGGCAGCAACAGTTAAAGATACAGGTGACATACACTGCCAAATCACAAAGTAGCCATAATGCACCTTGCTTACTGACTTGCTCCTGCTTTTTCAAGTAACTGCAGGCTGCAAGCCGTTGCCGAAGCTAGTGATTAATTCAGAATGTACACTCAATTTACAGCAGTTGTAGCACTGTAATACTAAATCTATGCGGGAAAGCTTGTAGCAATGTAAATCTGCCAAGTCCTCTCACAAGCAACAACTGCATGACCTGCTGATAATTCACACAATCTAAAAAGCAACAATGCGCGAAGTTTAAGTTTTATAAAACTTTAGGAAACTTTTGTAGTCAGGCAGCAGGCCGGAGTGACATCACTATGGAAATCATAAAAGTCTTAGCACACAAAAATAAAAAGTGGAGTGAAATGACGAACTTGCGAGCCACTTCTTCCCACTCATCATCTTTCCGCGAAGCTTTCTTGCCACCGCTGGACTTGGCTGGGGTTCCAGACGACTTCTTGGTGAAGCCTGGTGCAGACTTCTGCTCGCTGTACACATCCAACACATGCCTCATTAGAAAGCCCTCACACGAGGTCACACTCACAATTTCAGCAACACAAGCTTTCACTCGGATGTTACTTATGTAGTTTCCATTTCAGGTCTGCTTCACAGCCGTGGTCGGCCATCTCAACAGCTGCCAAGTTCTGTTTTCCTCTCGTAACCTTGAACTTTGATCTTCAAAACTGACCTTGATCGAAGGTCATTTAGTTTAAAGTTATTGTCCATACACACAACCAACTAATTGTTCTAAATGGACCACTAAGTCACACACAGTCCACGCTGGCAGCTCAGCCAAGATTAGCACCACCTTTACACTGACAACAAGCTCCAGCCGCATGCACGATACGTACAACGTACGTTGCCAGTGTCCGTGCAAACGGTTACATGTTCAGTTTGTTTCTGACTAATTAATGCTAACATTACTGGATACAGGCATCACCAGCAAACAGAATCTGTGCTGCGAGATGTTAGTGACGAATTAGAAAGTGTATGCAGATCATAAAGACTGATGGTCCAGCATTCTCAGTTTTTTTCTATGCAATACAACAGGAAGCTGGCCTGATCAGTGGGAAGCACTCAAAACTGTCCACTTATGCAAAAGACGACTGACTGTGTAACAGACTTCGGTAATGCATGTAACTACAACGTTTCATCGCTGCTGAATAAACTTAACTAGAATACTGACAGTAAATCAACACAGAATGGTGAAAGATAAAATACGCAGAAGAATCATCATAATACATACATGACTGTAATTCGCGGTTTGTCAGCTGGCTTCTTTGACGTGCTGACTTTGACGGTCGCTGGCATGGCAGACAACGACCCAAAGTCGTCCAAATCACCAATACCTGCAATGACAAGCCAGTATTAATCCAGAGATGAACGACCAAAACAAAAAAAGCTCCATAAAACTGATATTTTTAATAATGAAACGCTAAAAAGATCTAGGAAAAAAGTAGGCATTAGGCAAAGTACACTGCAACAGTGTTAGCAGCGAGTCTCAAATGTGACAGCTAGAATGTTGTCTACTCAACACTCAAAGCACGCAGTTCATTTACCAGTGATTGACGTGGACGGCGCTGCACAGACAGCGACTGAAGCCAGTCTGACGGGATCCAACCCACTGCCTCGAGAAGTCGTCTCTCGGCCAGTCACATGTGACGTCGCCGATGACAAGTTATTAACTGACGATTTATTTCTGCCGGACAACTGTGAGTCTGCTGGGCTGACTGTGGAGTGTGGCAACCACTGAGACTTTGGATCTGCATCACTCGGCTGTGCGGCAGAATCCGCCGTCGACTTGCTGCCGTTCTTGTGGCGGTCACGACGGTTACGCCGGCCACGCCTCAACGTTTCACTTGACACTGCCGCAGGCAAGGTCGCCGACGCAGTATCGGTGCTCCGCGACGTAGTCTCACTCGGACCGTCACTGGCATCATCCAACGACGTCTTCTCCTCGTCTATCAACCATCGGCATCACATGCACGCTGATCTGCACTGGTCACCAAACCAAGACTGGTTCACATACTATTTCTAACAAGGCGACCGTAGATTACACTTTACACATGACATGCACTCCCGCCACCCTCTTCCCATCGATAGGCGATACGGCTTATCATCAATGTGCCGCAGGAGGACCGAGCCATGGACATAGGCAACATGCACAAAAAATTTGGTAAAGATCGCACGTGTGGTTCCGGAGATATCCCCACGGACAGACAGACAGACAGTCATACTCATCACAATACTTCGAACCGCTCCTGAGGGTGAAGTAACAAGTCTTTGCTCTTCACTGCACAGTGTGAGTTAAATCATACGCATCATCACGACTGTAAACTTGTGTTAAGCCAGGCTACATGTCTGTCTCCTTATGTGTTTCACTTTGCAACTCGTCGCACTATCACTGAACCCGCCATCCATCACACTGAATGCTGTGTGACAGGAAGTGCATTTGACCGGTAAAAAAAGACTGTCATAAAGGCTGATTTTTGAGGAACATGGCCCAGACCACAGTGAATCTGGAAAACAATGCTCATTACACAAAAACTGAAAAACAGTATGAGTAATTACATGTACTTCCACTAAGGAGGATATGCAACCGTCGTCGTTTGTACGTCTGAATGGATTTGCATGAAATTTTTAGGGAAGGTTGGCAATGGGCCAAGGAACAAATGATCAATTTTTTTGGTGGCGATCCAAATCACAGATACGGATCGCGACACTGGTAAGATGTGCTTGGTGGAGGTATGCTCTGCTTCAGTGCTTCTAGTTTAGCATTGTGTTTTCCTTGTTTATTTCTCCACAGTACACCACGGCTACTCTGGGACCGTAAACGTTTACATGCCAGATGAGCTTCCTATGTCTACAGTTCCAACCAAACAGATTTCCAATAGATTATTGGGAGACATTTACCCAGGCTTACCCAGGTTGTCCTGGAAAAAAGACCGTTAAACTGATGTTGTTGTAGTAGTAGTAGTAGTAGTATTTAAACAAAATTCCATGGGATATTTTAACCGTTTCAGTTTGCTGTCTATTATACAACAAGCACTTTACATGCAATGAATTAACTATTTTAAATGGAGCAGGTATCACGAGCTCCAGCCAATGCATATCAGTGATTTTAGGGCCATTTCCAAGTCAAACTGGGGTAGTCAGCTTCCAAGTAACTGGAATAGAGCTAAATTCTATAACTGGATGTCCTCGCTGTCACTTCATTAGCCTAACTATACCCTGGAGAAGTAGCTGAATTCCAGGAGATTTCCAGTATTTCCAGCAAGCATTTCAAATTCCAGTAGATTTCCAGTATTCCCAGGCATTGCAGGCAACATGAACAAACGGTATCAATGCACTTCTGACACAGAGTAGATGACTCCCATGTCACATACCTGTACCATTCACGTGCACGTCGTCATGAGCTGACTCTGTTGCCTGCTGCTGCTGCTGGTCAACGTCATGAGTTGATGCTTTATCCACTGATGTAGTCACGTCATCACTCAAGTTGTCTCCATCATCGTCTCCACCAGCAACGTCACCGTTCACCAACGACGAACTAAGAACATTTCAACACCAAACCATTCGCACCTGTTTAGTGTACTACCTCTATGTATTTTGCCAAGATGCTACTAAATCTGCATATGTTTGTGAGTGATTCGAACTGCAACTGCCGCTGCAGATGATGTACTGGGTCAGATGTCGCTGTTCTCACAGATTGGTGCTTCAAACGAAATTTCAGGCTTTTAGGGCAAGGGAAATGGGACCAATAGTTTGGCCAAAATGTCAGTAACGTACTGATGCCAAATCCCATACAGTGCATAAAGCAGACAACCTACACGGTACACTTCAATCACGAATAATACGATGTTTCACTGCATAACATCCCATATTATTTAGAATGCATCTTCTGAAGAGACAATCTTAAAAATAGGGAATGACATTCTGACATATGACATAAAGGATCCACAGGTCAATAAAAATTTGGAACCACTGCCGTACTCACTGCTCAGACGTTCTGCCTGAGTATCACACTTTTAGCGTTACATGTGAACTATTATAGTACTATCACAACACACATTTTACTTCACTAATTGTTAAATGCTAGCAAGTGGTGAAACATGGAAAGCATCACTTACCCAGCAGTGCTATCTTCCGCAGTCTCCTTATCGCGGTCAGCTCTTTCCTTCTTCTTCAGTTTCTTGCGATCACGCTTCCTCGCCGCCGCAGCTTTCTTTGTTTCCTCTCGTTCGCGTTCCTGGCTCAGTTCTTCCAACAGGCTGGCCGCGTTCTTGTTTGCCTCGGCCGCCTGGTGATCTTTGGCACTCACGATCATATTCATGCACTGGTGACAACGCTTTATCATCTCCTGCCAAGCCACAATGCCGCACAACAATTTGCTCAACATATTATTCACCGCAGCAAGGAAGCATTAAACAGTCGAAACTACCACGAGGCATATGGCAGAGCTACCCAGTAAGTGTGTGCATGGAACACAACGTACACATAAACTGGTAATTTCTTTCAGGCTTTTTTGGAAATGATCACTATGAGTGCCAAGTTAACACTGAAAGCAGACTCGGAGCATACACATACACATTTGCTAAATAACGTACAATAATTTGAATAAGGAATTAATGTTTTTTAATGTTCCCTGCAAAAATTAATATCCAGGCTAAGGCCAACACCATCACCCAGCATTCATAAAATTAATATTATAGTTTTGATATGCTTCACAGATGCAAATTATGTCCTCTGAACAATGCAGGTGGACATTAATACTTAAAATTTGGAACTTTTATCTAAACTGTATACAACAAATAATTTTTTCTTCAAACTGTTCTGTTAACAAACCCGATGGACGTGACAATATAGTCCCACAAATGGACAGATGAATAAACACCATGATGACAGTTGGTTGTAACAAGTGCTTGCTAGTAACCTTGTCAGTGAGGGTAGCGATGTAGCGCAGACAGTCCTGGTCAGGCGGGAACTGCGTGACATGACGGACAAGAACTTTGATGACTTTGACGTGAGCCTTGCGGAATGCAATCATTATACATGACACGTGGCGGTTATCCTCGCTGTGAACGTCAGCGCCGTGGGTCACCAGCAGCTGCACTACCTCCGCGTAACCACCTACACGCCACACACCAACATCTGACAATCATCCTTCAGTTAGGGTGCCCTTCAAATCTGAACTAGGGTTCCCAACCAGGGGGAATTCACACCAAGTGGGAATTTCAGGGAGTCAGGTGAAACTGGGATCACAGACTGGCAGACTCAAGCTGTTGAAAAATTAATCAATTAGCAGACTTCACCGACGTGATTACAATCAGTCTAGCTGGGCCAAAATGTCAGCGATGTACTGTTGCTAAATCCTGTACAGCACACAAGGCAGAGGATCTACACAGCACACTTTAATCATAAATAAATTGCCGTTTGATTGCATAACATCCCACAGTATTCTGATTGATTGACAGAGTAAAGGTTTTATGTCCCACTCGACATAAAATAGGTCATTTCGGAGACGATCCCCAAGCCAATCTCTTGGTCTGGTATGGAAAAACTAAACCTAACACAACAAAAGCATGCATTCACCAATGAAAAGAAATGCACTACAACACACACACACATACACAGAAAAAACTAAAGCCATGTTTAGTCGCCTCTTACGACATCCGCCCTGGAAACGGAGAAGGCCTAATTTCGTTGCTTCATGAATTTGTCACTGACAATGTTTCCCCTATCACTCACACCTTCAAGCACCATCTAAAAACTCAACTTCAACCCATGTCTATCCACACCTACCAGTGCTAACACCTGATGGCACCTGACACTGATGGCACCTCCGATTCAGTTGTACGCCTGACTTTATGCACCTTATAAGTGCTTTTATTTTCACTATTATTGAGTAGCATCGCCTCAGTGACATTTCATCAGTGCAGTGATCTAATATGTACAAGTGGAAGCTACACATTATGCCAACGATGAAAATCTCCTTTGAAGAAATTGACTGAATATGACTCAACTAACGTGCAACTGGCTAAATGGCACAAAATCACCTCACCCTTATTGTGAATGGACTAAGTCAAATTAAGTGTTATAACATGTATAGGCAAATCAATTATGTTCTGAACAGACATGTGGAACAAGTGAAAAATGCACCGAGTTCACTGTCTCAGTAACCATATTATCATGTCTTCTCAGGATAAGAACAACAACAACAGAAGACAAACACATGAGTCTCAACTAACATCCATCCAGCCATCCAGCCAAGAAATGAATCACAGTCGGCTATATACATACACACAGTGTATGCCATAGCCACTAGCCAACTGTGATGCATTTTATAGAGACAAAAAAGTCTGCTTTATTACGTGAAGTTCTTGTCATTCATAAGTCACCAGCGAACACATAACTGCAGATGTCAAATTTACCAGCAAGTCAGAAAATGCTTGAAAAACTTCAGAGAAGACATAAGACGGCACTGATGATAACGAAAAAGTAACAAGTACACAATAACTCACCATTACAAGCCAACCACAACGGCGTGTTGCCCTTCTTGTTCTTGACATCAATGGCAGCACCTCTACACTCACCAGACCAACACACACTCTTGCTTGACAACAGCACGCTTCAATCAACAACCAACTGTCTTATGAAAGTGCCGATGAAAACTGCAACCATTTGTCAAAGATAAACACTGTTTATCAATAAAAATTACAGGTTTTGTTATCAAACTATTTCGACAATAAGTGGTTGAAAAATTATGACGGGAGTCCACTTTGCAGGGGGATTTTTCATTGGGAAAATTTAATGTGACACTTGACTGCATCTGTAGCTGGCCAGTCGGAATGCTGATCAACAACATGCGGGGAAATCCCAATGTCAGGGCCACTGGGAACAACGCTCGGTAGCATGCGGAAACTCCCAATGCCATCTCCCTCAAAAGTGCCCCTTCCCGAGGGGTATCTGGACCCCCATCTAATACATAGTTCCTTGGGCCCACCAGAGTCCACATCCCAAATGGCATTTGGATCAGTTCAACCGTTTTTGCAGGGCTCATGTCGTCACACACAGACAGATGACAGACCACGCTACTCTGGCCACATTCAGAAATCGACTGAAAACATTCCTGTTTGACACTGACACGTAGTAGCACATTTGTGGCCTTGGCGAATTTGGGCTATACACGTGACATTATTATTATTATTAATAATAGGCCACATCTAGCTAGTGCTGCAATGCAGCCTGATAATAATTACAATGACTGCTATTTTATTTAATTTAAATATTACAAGCAATTTGATTTCGTGCATCATGCATTCTATTCAGTTTACAGCAGTGCTCTGGTGCTGTCAGTTCGCTGTCATAGTACCTACAGCCAGTAAACAATTCTGACAATGCTGAAAGTAACGGCTGAGACACAGGAGCCGACATGACAGGCCAACACGTCGGGTGATGTCAGCCCACACTGGCCCCCGCATCTCCACCTCAAGTGCATTTAACACTTGTAGGGGTCGAAACGTTGCTGAAGAGACCTGGTGAGCAGCAGTTCCACAAAGCGATGATGTCCCTTGTCAGCAGCGATGGTCAGAGCAGTGTCACGTGATACGGGGACGGGAGACGCAGCAATGTCGGCACCCTTGTCCAACAGCACTCGGCCAACCTCGACGTAGCCACCTGACGCTGCCTCCATCAGCGGCGTCAGCCCAGTCTGCACATCACACATGATCATTCACACCGTCACCCATCAGTCTGTCAGCGAGTACAGTTTAACATCCCGTTCAACACATAACAAGCCACTTTAAAGATGAATCTATTCAGCCACTGGTACTGACAAACCAAACTCACAACAGCCAAGAGAAAACATGCAAAATTACACAGAAAACTAACCCAGGCAATCAAACTGGCCCTTAACCTAAACCTAAACTCAAATGCCATAGAAACGTCGTCTTCTTCTTTTCCGGCATGCACCACTAGGAGTGCGCAATGCCATACATAGACATCAGCCTCCACAGAGGCAGTTCTGAGCAATGTCAAATGTAGATCTCACTGGACAGTGTTCAGCCCTGTAATACGGGGACGCCCTTGTGGTCTCTTCCAGTTCTCTGATGGAGGAGCCGTGAAGAACATAAAAGCATGACCTACATGCTGCTGTTTGTAATACATAACCATAACCCAAGTGTCATGTATTTCCTGTGTCACAGCATTACATTCACATGAACGTGTCAACAACACAATCAGTTGAAAATGTTCAGATGTAAAGGCAGACTGAAGCTTGGAGTGTCAGACATTGCTTGCAACAGAGGCCATCAGACAAGTCATCATCCTCACTACAGCTTGGCTCCAGTACGTGGCTCACGCCTATGGCGTCCACAGACGTAAGCCCCACCCAGCGTTACACTCGGCAACTTAACAGTACAGACAATGCACAGTGAATGTACAGCTGTATTTCTGTACATGAATAATTAAGTAATGAAGAAAGCAATCAAGCTGTTGAGGACCTTCGCACGATGCTCAATGTTGGCCTTGCGATCAATCAACAAACTGACGACCTCGTAACGACCTTGAAAACACGCCAAGGTCAACGCAGTGTTCTTGTTCGTCTCAATCTGCATGCAGCACATGGCAGTTAGTTCCTCATGATGCACTGCGCCTGTTCACTTAGTTGCATTGTAAAAATATTTTACTTGCTAACACAGGCAAACGGTCAACATCATGGAGAAAGGCCGCAGCATGAATGAGTACAATGCTGATGAATGATGAGATCTCAGTGTGTTTACTGACCACTTTAGTGGTCCAGGTAGAGCAATCGATCCACTGCGTGGCTGCAGACAATAATTTTTTTAACGAAATGACCACTGACCGAGGTCATAGCACACTGTCATCTTGATACTGACTCAAGATCGAAGGTCAAGGTCAAAGGTCAAGTGCACGGTCACAGAAGGAAACTGTTGCTAAAGTGGCCGGTGCAATCAATCTCAAATGAGGGCTTTCTAGTTCATGCTCTGGTTGGCTGACACTGACATCAGACAGACAGCATTCAAGCCAGTCCATTGTGACACAATCATCACACACTACCATCAACTTACTCAGGGTGTCTACAAATCCAACCAAACTAATTTCCAGGCGACATTTTAACAAAACTCGTAACTCCTGAGATCACACTAATCCTTGTTTGCCCGATGGACTTTACCTAATTTTAGCTCACAATTATGGCTACAGCAGTTGACTCTTGACACACGAAGGCCCTCAACCCCGCAAAGCTATTCCCACTCAAGACGGCTGCAGCACGTGAGTGGTAGTGCAGGAACAGCATCTGGTGCATTGAGTGTAACTTGTTACAATGCGTTGTTTTCATTACCAACGAACAGCAGAGTTTGGGAGCAGAGTGAATGAGTAGTACCTGTGCATTGACGTCACTGCCCATGTCCAGCAGCAGCTTCACGGCAGCAGTGTGTCCATTCATCGCGGCCAACATCAACGGCGAGATTCCCATCTTGCTACCAGTCCTAGCACACCATCACGACATCCCACGACCGTCAGTCAACAGCACTCCACACATATACCTCTCTCAGTGCCATTAGTAAGTAACATTAACAACCGACGGTCTATAACTGAGATAGCTCACACAAGCACAAAACAGCAAATGAGAACACACAACAGAAAACACGATCACATACACCTGTAAAAACACACAAAGCACACAGCTGTTGTTGTTATTGTGTGCATTTACTAGCTTTAAGCTGGACCCCCATCTAACACATCATTCCTACAGCTCATCCGAGCCCATAACCCAAACGGAATCTCGAGCTGTGTCATCAGCCACTGGACCACAACATTGTCAGTTGAGTGAAGTCGCTGCAGACAACCCACCAGTTTGGTCTGCGAACTCCTGCTGACGACGTTCAACACTGCCATTAAACATGTGAACATTTGTTAGTTGCAAAGCCACTCTTTCTGCGACATGATGTGCAGTAACTTTGATTAGCCTGAAAGCAGTTTATTTGTATCCAGTTACATTGTGGCAGATTGACTCCCGGTTGCCCGATTGTGGGGTCATTCATTAGGGAAGAGTTTACTACCGAAGCCAACTTCCAATCACCTTGCCACTGACTGGATTTCATTAATTAGGATGAAGATCTGACCAAAGAGGCCTTGCACAATGTACATAGTAAATGAAACAGATCACAAATGCTACAAATTCAGATCACTTCACAAGCAGAACAAGTAACTATCACCTCCAATCACAGAAACACAGCGACAGTTGACAAAAATAAGCTACAAATTTCGCACGATGCCCAAAATTGTTACAGCTGGGGTGAGCAGCTTTATAGTGACTGCTCAGTGCTGAGGCCATAACAACATGATGCCTGTACATAAACCAATATGATCGGTTCATCACAGCATTGTTCCATTCCACACCCACGAGTGCAAATGGGCAGAACACAAACTACTAGAGATGAGGGACAATGCCCAATGTGATGGCCGCCCTGCCGAATATAGGTGGTGCCCTCTGTTCAACACCGCAACATTTGGTTGACGCCACTACTAGAGTGCCGTGCAGTAACGCTGCCAAGACACGAAACCCGTTGAAATTTGCAGGGGTGCCCCAAACTCGCCAACA
>Ga0056133_10000197_pt1 | contig 13373 bp, 9 predicted proteins | sample WorMetGr2BELIZE1_FD_67351 | JGI IMG/M metagenome (GOLD analysis project Ga0056133, IMG submission 67351) | Marine gutless worms symbiont microbial communities from Max Planck institute for Marine Microbiology, Germany - Inanidrilus... ... | reverse complement strand
CTATGTAACATTTAACTGTACATTTACGTTTATCATGCTTCAAAAACGTGATGCTAAAATACTAATTTTGACGTGTTTTTTGCCAGAATTAAATATTCTTCTTACCAACTTCGTTGTCAGTCATTTGCTGTACATGGTTAGAATAGTTCGCAGATACAAACGCTGAAAAATTATTGCCAGAACTACACGGTTGTCCGTAAAAATGTCCAGTATAGAAAAGTCGTGTTTTCAAGACAAGATAAGCTATAGACAAACCGATTTGTATTTTTGCATTGCGTTTTGGACATGGTGTATGTATAAAAAAATGCTTAATGTAGACATATTATGTAGAAAGAGGTCAGTTTTCTGTTAATAGCACATACATATCATGATGTAATTTTTGACTTTTATATCCATGCATATCTGGACAGTGGTTTACTAAATACCAGCTGTAAGATTCTGTTGGCAAGATTGCAAACCTGAAGGGCCATTATTTTCAGCCGAGTTTGTCTGTCTGTCTGTCTGTGTGTGTGTCTCTTACCGACACTTCTACCATTCACCGTTAACTGATTTTGACGAAACTTGGTCACAAGGACCTTACTCTGATCTAGTTTGGCCGCGACCATAATGGTCCAGATCGGCCGCAGAGGGACCGTGCGACGCCTTTTGAAAATTTCAAAAAATTGTCAAAAATCACAGAAATCGAATTCCAAAATTCTGGTCCATCTTTTTTGCGTCTGTGTCTCCTGTGTATTTGAAGAGCATCTGGTCTGTAAAAAATTGAGTGGTGAGGTGCTGGCATGGTTACCTGTCTGGAGCGAGGTGCAAATGATTTGCATACACTCCAGCTGATGCCACTGCCACCCCATCGTGTCTTGCTTCATCAAAATCCAGATTGGTTTAACCTTTTCGGGTGCTAGCTTACCCAGGTTGTCCTGGAAAAGAGGTCATTAAACGGTTGTCTGTCTGTCTTGTCTAGTGATGAAGTCGGATTAGTGTTCGGTTAATTTTATTGTTCCACGTTACAGGACCGGCTGGTGAAGTCACATGGGATCCAGTGTGGATTCTGCAGTCCGGGCATGGTAATGTCACTCTATGCGTTGCTGAGAAGCAATGCACATCCATCACAGCTACAGATTGAACAAGCCATTCAAGGTAGAGGTCTCACCAGCTTCGGTTGTAGCTACCATTTACTGCATATGCATGCACACACACACACGTACTGGGTGGCCCATAAAACTGAGGCCACTGCGTTCGACTGCCGACATCTTCAAAGTGCCTGGACCAAATTGCATAATTATTAGTGTATTTTAACATTGTTTTATTGTGGACACATCTGCTGCTTTATTTCTCGTATTAATCAACACGAAGTGGCACCACATGGCGAAAGTCACCAACTTGGATTTCGCTTTCAACAATTGCTACGGGAATTTCAACATAAAATGTGGAGCAGAACCAGTCGGGACAAGTTGCCGAATGAAACGAACAGCAGCAGTGTGCCTGTGTATCGAAAGATGGGAAGATAGAAGTCGTCCACGTCTGCCTGGACAGCAGAAGACACTGTGCTTGTTGGGGATTTGATCTGCAACGAGGCTTTGGCAGAAAGTCTGGCAGACGTGTGGCATTAGTGAACGGTGACTTTGTTTCAGATGCATTTCTACACACACACACACAACTGTTTTACGGTCCTTTTTCCGGGACCACCTGGGTGAGCCAGTGTCAGAAGAGAACTTCTGGACTTTATGATGCAAGGGAAGATTAACAGAGGCAGACACACCGACCATCCAGCTGAGCTCCACTCCATCCGGACTAACCAGTGCCCACCTCCACCATCCCCTCATATTTACAGGCCGGATACCCTTCGGATGCCCTTCCTGCTGCCCAACCAACAGTGTCAAAGCACGGAAGGCATTTCTACGGAATGGCGGATGAATCAAACAGATCTTTAAGTGATAAAATGATGTCTGAGCTGTCGATTTTTTGTAATGTTTCGGACTGAAGTCACAAGCAAGTAGACTGAAGAAAGTAGTTTTTAATAACTGAAAAAACAAGTTATGAATAGTCGGTTTGATTGTCCACATAATCGCATTTGTAAAGTAACAAAGTAAAAGTAATGCATTACAATACTTGAGTGAAATTTACGGTACTTTATAATGTAATGGAGTACTTTTAATGACTTACTTTTACTTGTAACAGAGTGACACTCTATCATGGTACTTTTACTTTGTTACTTTTAGGAAACATGGCCTCATTACAAGTAAATTAGCTGTAAGGTAAGGTAGACGATAACCATTGGATACCTGAAGTAGTTACTGATTGATTGTTCTCTGCTATATTAAATTACATCGGTGATGATGACGCTAATGATGAATCATGAATAATTTGACTTTTTAATGCTGTGTGAATTGTAACCTTATTGTCTAGGGACTGCTGACTGTTGTTGACCGGAGTCAAATGTGCTGTTGTTTTTGGCCCAATTGTAAACCTGAAGGGCCATTATTTTCAGCCGAGTTTGTCTGTCTGTGTGTCTCTGACCGGCACTTCTGCCTTCAACGTTAAGTGATTTTGACGAAACTTGGTCCCAAGGACCCTACTGTGATCTAGTTTGGCAGCAACCATAATGGTCCATATAGGCCGCAGAGGGACCACGCGACGCCTTTTTGAGAATTAAAAAAAAATTCTCAAAAGTCACACAATTTGAATTTCAAAATTCTGGTCCATTTTTGCATCTGTGTCTCCTTTGTATTGTAAAAAATGGACTCGATTCGAACAGAACTGATGGAGTAGATAGATTTTGAAGTTTGCCCCTATGGCGATTCCGGCAATGGCACTGCTGCAGCAGCATGACACTCGGCGGGATATTCTGATTGAACCGGCGGCACGGCGGCATGCAGCGATCAAAGCTCGGGGGCATTCGGAACCAGGGACGCAATTGGGCCGTAAAACCAGCCGGCTTGTTACTTAACTTATTGCTTGAGTAAATTTTTCATGAGTACTTTTGTACTTTTGCTGAAGTAATTGTTCTGAAGAATACTTTTATTTTTTCTTAAGTAAAAATTCTCCAGTTATTCTTACTTTTACAAAGGTGTTTTATCACACTGTTTAGAACAAGTCTGCCCGTAAGTTTTGTTTCTGCACTGCTGTATGCAGGTAATCTGTGTCGGTGCACTGGCTACAGACCAATACTAGATGCCTTCAAATCATTTGCAAAGGTACATATGTATCATGTGTCCATCATTGTTTTTGTTTTCTGTAAAATTGTCTTGATGATTGCAGCATGGTTTGGCAAAACTGCTATATTTCTTTTGTGTGTCATGACGTTGTGAAACACCATTACTTAACACTAGTGTAATAACTCATGTGGCTTATATTAGTCCTGACAGTGGTTAAAGTTATTTTAATAGTTAATATTTGGTTGCGCAAAAAGATTGCCACATATGTACTTTCAACAGGGAGGATGCTATGGATCGTAGTAGATGGCAGAAGCTAATATAGATTGGATGATGATCAGGATGTTTGGTTGGTGAATGTTTCTTCTGGTACCGGTTCACCTTGGTAATCCCGGACAAAGGGCCGTAAAACGATTGTTGTTGTTGTTGTAATAGTTAACCTTTCAGAATTAATTATTGATTAATAGTTATAATTTTGAACTACTAAAATAATCATAAATTGTCATTATGGCCGCCCTATGGAATAGGGCAGATAATTATATTTTTGCCCTGTGATTTCTATCTTTCTTCTACCTTTTTCCTCGCCTAATCTCAGCGGTCGGAGATTGGATGTCTAAATTACTTCCACACATCGTATGGCCTTAGTATGTATTTAGAATGCATGTGGGAAATGTGCTGCACGCGGCTCGCTGAAGATACAGGACGCAAAAATCGCCATTTCGGCACCATCGCACAACTTTGTCGGGCTGTATCTTCGCAACTAAGGCATGCATCGACAATCAGAAAAAAACTTGTTAAGCAGCAATACCTCCTCCGCATGTTTTCGTAATATGGTGAACTTCGGCCCACTAATGGCTGAGATCTGTTGGCGAGTTTGGGGCACGCCAGCAAATTTCAACGGGTTTCGCATCTTGGCAGCGTTACTGCATGGCACTCTAGTACTGGGCATCAGCCAAACTTTGCAACGTTGAACAGAGGGCGCCACCTATATTCGACAGGGCGGCCATCACATTGGGCAGTGGCCCACAGTCTAGTTTTTTTACTTATTTGCTTAATGTTACTGGAAGTTGTATTAGATTGGGAATGAGTGTGACAGTTTATGATTATTCATTAAAATCCTCCTTGATCATCAGTTGATTAATCAACTGCTAAGTGGTGCAGCTCAAATTTATATTTATGTACACATATGTATTAATGATGTGGAATTCAGGATGTGCCTGCGTGTCCAATGGGCGAGAAATGTTGTCAGAATGAGACCAGCGAGGTAGAGTTATTGCTGTCGGTTTTTTACTTATTAAATGTCTTAGTACAACTTCGATTATGTTTAACTTTGTCTTTAGCTTTTACAATATAACGTGAAATTGATACCATTGTTCATTGTCTGTGTATATGATCTGTCTGTCAGGAATTTAAGTGGCTGTGAGTTGTAGTGAATTTAAGTGGTTGTTAATAGCAGTGGTATTTACGTTGCAGCTGGTAGTCATGTTGTGTGCTTGTAGGAGGCTGTGAGTAACGATTGTGCGTCGTCTGATGCTGTCCCGTTGACTGACGACTCCCAGGAATTAATATTTCCACCTGATCTCCAGGTTTGAGACATTTCAAGCACTTGCTGTTTTTCTGTTTGTTAGGTTTCTTCTGAGGTGACATATTTAAGTCATGATGCTTTGAAAGAGATGACTGTTGTCCTGATAATCATAATTTTACTGCTTGACGTTAGTGTGTGTTACTGTGTTCATGTCATCATGATTCCATCCATCCATTTCTCCATCACACTAGTGAGTCCTTGGTGTCCCATTATGTACTGCTGCTGTGTACCAGTGCAGTGGTGCATGTGCTGCGCAGCTCACTGATGCTTATGAGAAAGAAAGCCTCGTGGTCGGTACGGAGGCTGGCGTGCTGTGGTATCGTCCGTCGTCTCTGCAGCAGCTTCTGTCATTGAAGTCACAACATCGTCGTGCAAGAATCGTGTCCGGCGCCACCGCTGTCGGTCTGTCAATGTACATGTGATTACTGATGCAGTCTTCATCTGCTGGTCATGCGGACCTGTCCAGTAATACACGGTTATTCATAATTAGTGGACCCCTTTCGATATTACTGTGTAACTATTACTATGATCAGCAGAATTTTATGAAAGTTTAGCCAAATTGCCTTAGACTTTGCCACATTGAATGTAGGAAATATTTCCTACCATACCTTCAACATGGACGCACTATAGGCCTACTGTGTAAAATCACGTGGCCTTGTGAAGACTAACGCACGTCGGGCACTTCATTGTAACGAAAGGGATTTTGCAACTAAGTGAAGTCTTAAATGCATAAAAATGCAATATGCAGTTAATCAAAGTTATTAATTAGGGCAGGCTGTGTTCAAAGTAGCCGCCTTTGGCTTTGACGCAAGCGTGAAGACGAGTTCGTCACTGCTTGACTGCCGTGTCAATCACTCGCTGGTCAAGTTCGTCTCATGCAGACACAATGCACTCACGCAGTAGTTACAAGGTAAAGGTCGCACAGTGAACGTCATTTTGAGCACACTGTGTGTGATGTTATCAGAACAACAAACAGTTAAGTTTTTGCACAGAAATAACATTTATTCGCAGAGCTATGCTAATTTTATCAAAGGGGTCCACTAATCATGAATAACTGTGTATATGAGTTTGTGCTAGTGGAAAGAAAGGCTGTTAGACGGATGTAGTAGTAGCAGCAGAAGCAGTCGTAGTGCTAGTGAACAAGGAGCTCACATGTTAGATAGTTGGTAAATCAAAATCGCGGGCTGCGCGGTAGCGCCAGCCCAGTGTTAACGACGACTGGCTTAGTCAATGGGAGATGGCGAATTTTGACCCCCGACAGAATCGACACCCCTTAACCGATTGCCGAAAAATTTGTCACAAGTGATTATGTCGGCCACCCCTACAGCTGTGCCAAATTTGGTGCACATCCGCCCTTGGGGGTTTCTGGGCATATGGGTGAAATATAATGTAATTTTTTTATTTATACCCTTTTTTTCGGGAACTCACCTACAGACTCGTCGACGGATTTTCGCGCATGATGGCTCAAAGGACGCAGACTCGCGCAAGGATGTGCCTTTTTTGGGTTTCGTTGACATTGCTCCCCATTTAGGGGGCAAAATTCCCCTAAAACCCAAATTTTGGGGGGCGTGAATAGGCGTTTTCAAGCCAAACTCGCAAAATCGAAAAACGTGCATATTATCAAAACTACTGCACCGATTCCAACCAAATTTTGCACAGCGATAAAGACCACCAAATACCCTTCGTGGGTGGTCTGAACACACGCACAACAAAGCCAAGATGGCGGATGGCCGACATCTTGAAAAATCGAAATATCGCCATATCTCGGCCGCGTTTTGACCGATTTCGACCAAATTTGGCACGGCGGCACACTCAGTTCGGCCCTCTTGAGCCGTGTGACCGTGAAAAATTTCAAAAATTTAAAAATCCATGATGGCGTCGACCGCCGTCTTGAAAAGTCGAAATCTCGGCGATGGTTGAACCTGTCGCCAAAAATTTGGCACTCTGACGCTGTTTGACCCTCTTCACTATTCCATTTCGAAAATCGGCCCCAGTAGTTGCACTTTTTGACTGGTTTACGCGTAGGATGTCTCGTGTTCATTTTCAAAAAGATTCGCCATACAGACTGACAATATTGCCTACTTGAATCTGGCAATAAAACTGCAAATATGTATGTAAAAAAACTGCAGTTTATACACAGTGTTAATGGCGACGGATCAAAAACCGCAAAAATCATAAAAAGGCACTATTAACCACACTAACATTGACATTCAGGCAATGTTAGTATGGTTAATAGTGCCTTTTTATGATTTTTGCGGTTTTTGATCCGTCGCCGTTAACTGTGTGTATAAACTGCAGTTTTTTTTACATATATCATGTATATGAAATGGACGTGGTACTGGCCTTGTCGGAAGCAATACGGTTGAAAGCTGTTTGTTATTGTTGTTATTTTGTTGTTGCTACGGATGCTTGTAAAGCGCAGGATCACAAGTTTGAAGAAGTGATAACTGCTGCTTCTTTCATCAATCAGTTTGTTCTGTATCGTGGTTTAATCTTTTGGACCTGGTTCCGTACGATGTCGACCTACTGGCTATGTATCGGTGCAACTGTTGCGTGGTGAATTGCAGCATTCAGCTTGAAGGCTCGTGTAAGGCCGGCTGTCTACATCTCTACATCAGGCTGTGCGGAGCTGACTAGCCTGTCACACAACGACTCTCATCTGCTGGTTGGGTCTCGTGTCACCTTCACTCAGCTGGAAACCTATCTGCGTGATCGGCTTCACAAGCTGCCCGGTACTCAACTGATGAATTGATTACTTGCTGGTTCTGAGTTGTAACGGCTATCTGTGGGAAGTTAGCTGGCTAACGTCGACAGACACACACACACCTTTGAACGGCCAGTTTTCACCTAGCCTCCTACCCTTGTGAGACAGGAAATGAGTACCGGCCAAGGGGCAGGTGCTCTTTGGTCAGGAAGGTAAAAAACCAAACCAAATTTCTAAATGATAGCGACTTTATAATCCGTATGTTGTATAAATATTCATACTAACACTTCGTAACTATCACTGACTCAGCGTCATACCTAATTTATTTTTGGATGGTTGCGTTTGACAACCTGTATTAAACGAATATGTTATGTTATGTTATGTTATGGTAACGGTAGGTCTGGCATCGCTCTAGCCATGCATCAGAGACTGTAGTATATCTATCAGTAACATTCCTGTAAGGAGTAGGCACCTTTACCTTTTACCCATGTTAGCTGATTGTTTCCCACTGCTCTCTCTGTTAGGCTGATACGTTTACAGATCGGATACCATTGCTGACGCTCAGCTGGCGGTATCAAAGCACCGAAGAGTTTGTACGTCACGTGTGTACTCTAATATCACTTTGATTTGTGTCACTATCTGCATACTTGCACCATGGGTAAAACTGTGTCATGCCTTATCGATGATGAGATTCATATGAGATCATATGGTAAGATAAGATAAGATGAGATAAAACTTTAATGATCACCGGCAAACGCAGTGAATACAATTGAACCGTAGAGAAAATAAAACACAAATATAATATGTAATATTATATTGTATAATGTAATGTTGAAGGTTGGTGGTTATTGTTGTTGATTGGCAGAAGCTAAAACGAGGCTTGCTGTGGCATTGCTGGATATGTTCACGCAGTTTGGTTCAGCACAGATACGCAACAGTGCAGTGAGTTTATCTTTGATAGCAGGCTCTTACTGCATCTGCATATAATAATACTAACTAGTGGTCAACGTAAGTTGACATAAGGCCGCGTCATTGCCGCAGATGGACGGTTCAGTCGTATTCGCCATGTGGCGCCAATGTGCCCTCCCATGATGACACATTGGCGCCACCTGGTGAATACAATCGAACTTGTGCTTCATTTGGCCCACCGGAGTAAACAATCCAAACAGCAAATCGATTGGTTCAGCCATTTTTGCACAGCTCGCAGCAGACTGTCGCTATACTTTACAATGGGCCGCCCCTTTCCCCCTTAAAATTACCCTTTCCCATCTGGGATCTGGACCCCATCTAACACATGATTCCTTGTGCACATCCGAGCCCGCAACCCAAACGGCATCTCGGTCAGCCGTTTTTGCACAGATGACCGTGGAGTGTCGCTATATTTTACAATGGGACATCCCTTGCCCCCTCAAAATTGCCCCTTCCCATGGGGATCTGGACTCCACCTTATACATGGTTCCCTGGGCCCACCCAAGTCTCAACCCAAACGGCATCTCGAGCCGTTTTTGCACGGCTCACTAGTTTGACGGCTCACTAATGTGACAGACAGACAGACCATGCTACCTGCTCGGTAACAATAGGCCGCATCTACTTACGTAGTACAGCAATGCAGCCTGCTAATAATAGTGGTGATAATAATGAGCATATTTGTACAGCGCAAAATAAAAAGTCCTCTCATGTGCTGTTGTAAGTAAAGCTCAACAAGATTCATTTGCTTGGTCTTCTCTGAGGTCTTTATTGATTTTCCAGTGCAGCAGTATTGGAAAATAATCAGAAAAATGTCTGACATTAATTGATTTTTCAATCCTGTTGCACTGTGTAAGTTCTTACAGTATATTGGTCGAAAGGTAGACATGTGTGTATTGTAGTTTTACCTGTCGTATGATGGTACAGAGACAGTGTCTGTAGTACTGTTGAGGAGAACTTTAGCATCTTCTTTCTAATCCAAATGTGATAGTTGCTGTCAGTAAGGGCATCAGGGCAGTAAAATTTGTTCCAACAATATATCGTCCAGTTCTTAACTGGAGCTGCTGTGTAACACGGGTTGCCCTGTATAATGGCCGTAAAACGGCCATAGTGGTAGTAGTATATGTATCGTAGCGACTCGTGGTGGGAAAAGCATATCCATTCATTCAAATTTTTGTTCGAGTGTTTTCTTTTCAAATGTTCTTAATTAATTGTTTTCCTGTGATGCATTCTTTGCTGTAGCTCGCCCCTTGTCGTGTCCGTGGGTTCTGTCTGTAGACGGTTGGAGGCAGTTTATCAATGAGAGATCCGTCGTTGGACTTTAACGTTGTTGTCATGGCCGTTCCACATTGTCAGATCAAACTGGCTTCAGAAGGTTTTTCTCTCACATTTAATTGCAGTGTTCTCAACATCTTGCTTATGGTAATACTTATTTCTCTACTTTACTTGCAGTGAAGCCTACACGCCTATGACTTTTGGTTATTGATGTGTTAGGAGGATCTTAAACTTTGATGTAATTTTTTTCGGGGTGTAATTGCACTAACTTAAAACTTGAAGTGCCACATGTTTTCACTTATTTTGTTTTTGCTGTTCATTGTTTCCTTGTTTATGTTTAACAAAGATACGTATAAATCGCGTAATTAATTTAATTAATGTTTTTCTTCTCTGCTGGCTGGGTCACATTGTGCATTTCAGTGCTGTTCAATGTGCAGACTGTCGGTTATTTACATTTGTAAGTGCTGTTTTGTCTGCGTAGCTGACATTCTGTATGGAAATGCAGTAAGCTCAGGTATTTGTGTGCCACATAATAATTGTGTACTAATATCATGAGCATACATAACATTAGAGTCGCATGTATGCCGTGCAGAAGGCAGCAGGAAAAAAAGAGAGAAACTTAACATTTAACATAAGGTATGTTAGTGACGTAAATAGGAATGATGTGACGGCTTTCAAGTTGTTGTGATGCTCTTGACCTTGTCAGCGAACTGCAGGTTGAACTTGTTGTTGTATTGAGGTGGGCGTCGTCAGCTGTCAATCAAAGAGTTTTTCACTGATGAGAAGAACTGTATGCAGTCAGATGAAGTTCTTGTTGGCGTTGAAATTCCTTTCACAGACGAGGTACAAGTACTTGATAGCATTGAGTATGAGCTGCCGTCAGTGCAGACCAGTCATGTAAACGGCAGCTGTGAAGCTTTGCAGTATGCAGTAGTAATGACAAGTGGGCAAAGTAATTTGACAACAGGCCGCATTGCTGCCGGACATGGACGGTTCACTGGTATTCACCAGGTGACGCCAATGTACACCCTCACCTAATGTCTAATGTGTGCTTCCTTGGGCCCATCCAAGTTCAAGTTCCAAACGGCATCTCGATCAGCAAAGCAGTTTTTGAACAGCTCACGGCAGCCTTGTACTGCAGCAGGGCATCGGCTACAGACAACTGAAGTGCTACTGACATTTCTCTTCGTGAGTTAATTTACCGTGGTGTGTTAGTTAGTTAGAAACGTACAGATTAACGTGGCATGAGCAAAAGTGCTTCTAGGACACGGTACACAAACTAAAATTCCAGGAACGACTTTGTGAAAAGAAATGTTTTTATTCGCCAGTTGACGCCAATTTGTTGTCGTCCGGTGGAAACTGTTCGAGTTCTCCATTCGTTGTGTTACAGGCGGGTAGGTGCAAGCACTCTTCATGGTGGTTTGCATGCACGTGCACAGAACGAGTTCGTTGGGAGTTTCAAGCACGCGGCACGGCGCGAGATGTCCGAAGCTCATGTGAACGCAGCTATGTACGTTCAGTTTGAAACCAACAGCAACGTCGTCCGAGCAGCGGACATTGCTGTCGGTGGAACTCTCTCTACAGCTGCTGTCACTTATGACTTGACGCATCTCCTCGCTGGCAGGTCTCTTGTTTGTTGTATCAACAGTCTATGGCAAAGTGTGCTTTTTACCTCCGCCAAGGGGGTTATGTAATCGTCGTTGTTTGTCTGTTTGTCTGACTGTTAGCAACTTTGTGCTAAAACTTCCTAATGCTTTTGCATGAAATTTGTAGGGAAGGTTGACAATGGGCCAATGAACAAGTGATTAAATTTCGGTGGCAGTCCGGATCACGGATCTGGATACGGATCTGCATCGTGACACTAGTAAGATGTGCCTTGGCGGAGGTGTGCATTGTCCCATTGCTTCTAGTTATTATTAGTACTTTACGCATAGTTTTCTGGAGTAAGTCTGAGTTAGGCCATGTGACCAAAAGTGAACCTGTAGAGCACTTATTTTTAGATGCAAGATGCCCTTACTGTTAACTCTGAGTGTCAGCGTACCATAATTAGTTATGGCCGCCCTGCGTAGCAGATGCGGACATTATATTTTTGCCCTGTGGTTTCTATCTTCTTCTATCTTCTGTCTTCTTTTTTTATTCCTCGCCTAATCTCAGCGGCCGCAGATTGGATGTCTACCATACTTCCACGCATGGTGTGGCCCTAGCGCGAATTTAGAATGCAGGTCTGAAATGTGCTGCAGGCGGCTCGCTGGAAATACAGGACACAAAAATGATGCAAAAAATCGCCATCTGCGCACCATCGCACAACTTTGTCGAGCTATATCTTCGCAACTAAGGCACTTATTGACAGTCGGAAAAAACTTCTTAAGCAGCAATATCTGCCCCATATGTCCTTACAATATGGTGAACTTTGGCCCACTAGCGGCTGAGATCGTTTCGTTAGTTTGGGGCTCCCCAGAATATTTCAATGGGTTTCGCGTCTTGGCAGCATTACTGCACAGCCAAACTGCGGCATTGAACAGAGGGCGCCACCTGTATTCGTAGGGCGGCCATCACGTTGGGCATTGGCCCACATTTCTGGTTTTGTACATGCTTTAAATTGTGTGACGTTATCGTCACATTTGTGAAATACATCAATCAAGCAAAATTGTAGTCAATGAAGAGGTCTAAGTTGATGTTAGGAGAACTGTAGATGTTGTCATTCAAGTTGAAACTCTGTGCAGTCTGTAAGTCTCTACTAATGTAAGCAGCTGAATTCGTCGATGAGAGCAGTGGACGATGTGTGACAATATCTACAGCTTTGTGTTTTGCTGCCGCCAGCATGTTAAGCACTGGTGTCTGTGTCTGTGAAAATTTGTTAGTGCCAGGGCCGGATATAGTCTAAGCAGGGCCCTGTTCAGAAAAAAATGTGGGGGCCCTCCCTCATATACGAATACCACCCGACTGAATTCACACGACACGCACAGTGACAGAATGACGTGGATTAAGCAAGGCTGCATGTTAATTTCCAGCTGGCAACACTTGACTCGACACTTTATGACGCCAGGGCGCCACACAAAATCGTTTTCTTATTATTATTTCAATTATTTCCGGCATGTTGCTGTGTCGAAAAAATTTGCAAGTCCTCTTGTGGGGGCCCCTGTTCGGCCAAACATGCTGAACATGCCTAAATCTGCCTGTGGTTAGTGCATTGTTCACAAAAAGACAGTTAGTGTGTTACAAGTGTTAGAATACTAGCAGCTAGTCTGTGATGCGGGCGGGAAACTTGTTCAGCAGCCGTTTTGGCAGCTGATCGGCAAACAGACAGACTCTGCTAGCGAAATCCAAGCGCCAAAAGACGTCATGGTCGTTACAAAATTGTTGTGTTTAATGACTACTGGTTGCCAGAAATATTCAGGATTTTACCCACGGTCTTACTAGTACAGCACACTTAATTCATTTGCATACATCACAATGATTTGCATTCAGTTCAGCTACGAGGCAAATGATTAACTGCAGCTTGTGTGTGTGATTGTGTCAATTATCTGCCGTAGAAAGTGGGATGCTGGCCTGATTGATGGTCTGCTGCCGCAGCTGCTGCCTCAGTTCCACAGTAACACGGTGCGTTCTTGTGACGTTAGTTGGAAAGTCGCAGCTGTCCAAGGATTTCTGTCCAGATTTCATCTTCAAGTATATCATCACCTCAGCCACGTAC
>Ga0056133_10000196_pt1 | contig 13397 bp, 7 predicted proteins | sample WorMetGr2BELIZE1_FD_67351 | JGI IMG/M metagenome (GOLD analysis project Ga0056133, IMG submission 67351) | Marine gutless worms symbiont microbial communities from Max Planck institute for Marine Microbiology, Germany - Inanidrilus... ... | reverse complement strand
CATATTATTTCGGTGTGTTTTTATGTTTTTAATTTTTGTATAGCTGTGTAGTGTGTATATTACTGTTTTATATGTGTATGGCTGCCATCTGGCGTAATAATAAATAAATAAAATAAATGCTGCCAGAATCCCATCAGTAAGCCTGTTTGTTTTATGAAACATTTGATGCAAAATTGCAATCAATCGAAAAATAAGCAAAACCTACTCAGCTGTTGTGGAAGCACTGATAAGCCTCAACCCGCTTGATCTGTTACATAGATCAAGCGGGTTGAGGCTTTATGATCCACTCAACACAAATCGGTCATTTCAGATACATGATACTCGAGAAACTACACCAAACACAATAAAAACATACATGCATCAGTAAACATAAAACCAAAGCCAGATTTGGTTGCCTTTTTCAACGTCTTGCCTAAAAACGGGTTGGGCCTGTTCTTACAGTGACAGCGCCTGCATGGGGCTATTGATACATCGGAGTGAGGCAGCAACCACACACTTTTCAACCATTATTCTTTCCGCCCACTTTCTGAGTCAGAAAAGTGAAAATTTCATGACTGATTTCCTGTTTTTGAGCTACAGTAGATGCAAATTGCAAACCAACAGTCTACATTAACTCATTTCTATGTTAACCGGGATGATCCATCAACAGTCAGAAACTATCATGTTAGTAAATCTACTATACAGTGTACAGTGCACATGGCACTAACGGCTATCAAGACCATACAAAACGTATTATTTTCTCAGAAAAAGTTTACCTTTCCCAGAAAGGCCAGAGTCCCCTCCCAGACGTCATCCTCAGTTGGGAAGGGTAATTTCTCACACCTCATTTGACAACTCTAACTAACGTTAAGCAGACATCTCTTATTAATTTTACTGCCTTGAGAATATTCGTGGAATGTGTCAAAAAACTGACAATCGCACACAATGACAGAACCTGAAAGCTGGCATTGCAAAGAACACCACAAATTTATTACTAGCATTATTTCTAATAAGTTAATAACAGCTGCTAAATCTCCATCTCACTACACCTGACAACCTCACCATGTGCACAAGGCAAACTACATGTACATGAACATGACAAAAATGATGATGAAACACTCAGGATTTTTTTAACGAACCTTTTCAGAAGTTACTCCATGTTTTATTGGTTCTCCTAAAAAGACCGTTTGAGACAACTGGAACCGGCCTTTTATAGGCCATAATGCACTTCCTGTCACCCAACAATCTTGCGTTTGAGCTTAAGGTATTACGTCCTACTCGACCCAAAATAGGTCATTTCGGACATGCATTCTTCCAAGCCAATCTCTTGGCTAATACTGAAAAAACTAAACCTAACACAACAAAAGCAAACATCCAGAAAACAAAATACTACAAGACAAAAAATTAAAGCCAGGTTTGGTTGCCTCACACAACCTCACGGGGCCCCAACCATCTTGCACACACCATATCTACGCGTTTAATGGCAGAAGTAAAAAATTATGCCGCAGGCACCAGTAGAAAAATACACGAAGAAACTAGAGAGCCCTCATTCCAGAGCACACCGACTACTTTAGCACAATAAACTTGACACAGTCAACAATATATAACCTTGTAATGTGCATCCATGGCTGAAACAGGAAAATTTTTGTACCATGTGACTGCAAACATTGACCTGCGCCTATGGCCTTGACCTTCAATCGACCTGGGTAGGGCCAGGGTGAACCAGCAGAAAAGTCAAATGTGACCTAGTATTGGTCCAGTATTGGACCTAGTAAGGTGCAGTATTGGGCAGACGCACAAATACTGAACCAACTAGAAATGTGGGCCAATGCCCAACGTGATGGCCGCCCTGCCGAATATAGGTGGCGCCCTCTGTTCAACGCCGCAAAGTTTCGCTGACGCTCACTACTAGAGTGCTGTGCAGTAACGCTGCCAAGATGTGAAACCCGTTGAAATTAGCAGGGGTGCCCCAAACTTGCCAACAGATCTCAGCCGTTAGTAGGCCAAAGCTCACCATATTACGAGGGCATGCGGAGGAGGTATCGGTGTTTAACAAGTTTTTTCTGATTGTCGATACATGCCTTAGCTGCAAAGACACAGCCCGACAAAGTTGTGCAATGGTGCCAAAATGGCGATTTTTTGCATCCTGTATTTTCAGCGAGCCGCGTGCAGCACATTTCAGACATGCATTCTAAATTGGCCCTAAAGCCACACCATGTGTGGAAGTACGAGGTAGATATCCAATCTCCGACCGCTGAGATTAGGCGAGGAAAAAAAGAAGACAGAAGATAGAAATCACAGGGCAAAAATATAATGGCCTGCCCTATTCCATAGGGCGGCCATAATTACTCTACCTGGACCACTGGCGTGGTGGACTGTGTATATAGAAAGCCAAAAACGACATTAAATAGTGAAGTTATTCCAAACTACCCAACAAATTATGAAAGCGTCAGATCTGGAAATTAAATGATGAATATCTAACACAGAGCAGGTTACACTGCCGATGCTGACTAGAACTTAATGTTTCATCTGCTATCATAAGTTGAGCAAATAAAAAAGACGCGATTGTAAGTCTCTATAAATTTTAATTAAATTAAGTCTCTGTAAATTTTAATTAAATCTTAATGATGTGCCTTATTATCATACTAAAAAAACTCAGTCCACAAAAAGTATGTTGCATAGTGTACAATCAAGTAAAAATAACAGTTAACAGCAACAGCATAACAAATATATCAAGCTGAGAAAGAAAGTACATGTATACTGACATTGTCTTCAAATTCCTAATAATACAAATGCGACATTACCCACAGCTATGTTACCTATTTTAAGTGGAAGAGAACTAATAACAATCAATAACCAGGCATACAGCGAGTACTGAGCACTAGCTGACATTTCGCGTTCAGCGCTATGTTGTCATAGCAACGAAACCCGTGCACCAATTGCTATCTGCCCAATAGTGCACAACTACAGGGCCCCCCATACCATTCCCCCAAGTTACATCCGGGTCCATGCAGTAGCGTGGGAAAGCAGCAAGGGAGAGACAGACACACAGATGCGTGTGACCAACATACATTTTGCCTCAGCTATGCCTCACGCGAAATGTAAACGGAATTAAGCTATACAGTCAAAAAATGGCCGTTAAAACAGACGTAGAGAAAGTTACGTGTAACATACACTGTAGGAACAAAACAGCAGCAAAAATACCGGCACACAACTTACACAAGTGAGTGAGTGAGAAGGTGCTTACGTCCCTCTCAACACAAAATAGGATATTTTGGGGACGGTCCATCCAGGAATCAACTCACTGGTACTGCCAACATAAAATAAAAATAACCCAAAAATACCAAGACACACAAAATACCAAAAACACAAAAGTAAACACAAAAAACTAAAGCCACGTTTAGTCGCCTCTTACAACACCCGACCTGAAAACGGAGAGGGCCTATTCTTATTTCGGCGCTTCATAAATTACTAACGTACTTAATTACTTACACACTTACTCACTTACAGCCACAGGACCAACACACAAAAGATGTTGAACAAACTACTGGTATGGTAGACACAATCTCGTCACTGCAAGTTGGCAATACTTCAAGTGTACAAAAACCACCCTGAATCTTAAGCCAGTGCTTCACTATTTCACTACAGCACTGTATACTTACACTTGCAGTGTTGGGCTTTGACAGTGATGGTAATGTGTGACAAGATGGACAGATGACCTGTACAAACCAGGACTACTTATCCCCAAACGTTCTCTTCCGGAACATGTGCAAGAAGAAAACGGATGGGAGGACCGACTAATTCCAAAAACATGACAAGTGGTCAAAGCAATTTAACATTAAAGCTGCATCGATGCCACACGCAGCCAATTCAACTGTATTCACCATTGTGCACCCCGTCTAGTACACCCCAACTTGTATCGACCGATGGACATGTCTGGCACTGTCCTGGGATGGCCCCTTTTCACCCTCGAAGTTGACCATGCACGCACGGGGATCTGGACTCCCATCTAACACGTGGTTCCCTGGGCCCACCCAAGTCCACATCCCAAACAGCATATCGATCGGTTCAGCCATTCACGGTCGTTACAGAAAGACGACAGACCTACAGACCACCTTACTCCTTCTGTAGCAACAGGCTGCATCTAGGTAGTGCTGCAAGTGGCCTAACAATATAACAACTAGAAGCACTGGGACAGTGCAAACCTCCACCAAGGTACCTCTTACCAGTGCCGCCATCTGGCAAATCAGTATGAATGTCTCCCAATAGTGACAAATCCGTAAAACAATCCCTGTATCCAGGCGGTGCTCCGGATCGCTACCAAAATTTAGTCGTCTGTTCATTGGCCAATTGCCAACCTTCCCTGAAAATTTCATGCGAATCCATTCGAAGCTTTTGCAGAAGTTGCTAACAGACAGACAGACAAACAACGACGTAAAAGCAACCTCCTTGGCAGAGGTAACAATAACATTTATCGTGCTATCTTGACAGTTAAGCCACCAGAGTGAAGTGAAGTGAGTAGGGTTTAACGTCCCACTAAACACATAATAGGTCATTTCGGGGACGGTTTTTGCGAGTCAGATGACCAACCAACAGTGTCAAAGCACTGAAGGAAGTAGTGTTCCTAAGGATAGGCTTCAATCCCACCAGGTCCACCTCACCGTGTTACAAACCTAAGCAGTCATGCAGACAACACACAGTAATACAGAATACAAAAATGAATCTAGCACAGTGAAATGGGCCCAGTGAGACAAAACCCAACCCAGAGAACTGTTAGTCTGTTCATATGTGTGTGCATCGCACTGTGCACAATTGTTGCACACAATACTGCACAGAACAGACCTGATAGTTTTCCCCCTTACCCTGCACCAGCCACCAGAGGGTCAAACAGTTGCGACTGCATAACAACCAACATTTAGCAACAATATGCATAGTGACAAACTTAGCTCCTAAAATAATCTCATCATTAACACCGCATTACAGTTACTATCAAGTAAGTTCTAGCTTGTCACAAACTTAATGCCCACGCACCATTTGGCAACATTATCAATTTGGCAAGAAAAAATGTTATAATGTACAAAAATATCAATCACCATGTTAGAGATTCTTTCACAACCGGAAACACATGATCTTTAAAATATATGCAAGACTAAACCGAATACTCACTTTAAACCATTAGTTCTCATCACTTCATACATCTCAAAAATACACAAGTACTACAGGCCTGCAAGGTATGGAGACGGTGCAAGTAACACCATTGAGGAGAACTCTAGTGTCTTCTCCCTAATCCGAATGCACTAGTTGTCATCAGCAAGGGCGTGCAGGCAGTAAAACTTCGCTACAGCAAAATCCTCCAGTTCTTAGCTGGGGGTGACAGCTAACGCAGTTTGTCCTGCATAATGGCCGTAAAACGATAGTAGTAGTAGTAGTAGTACAGGCCTGTAAGTGATAGGGGTACACAGGCCCTGCGGAGGCGGGTACACAACTTACAGGGCAGCCATGATGTTGGGGTATAAAGTAAGGGGCAAAGTGCAGATATCAAATGAACGATGAACATGAGATGTCAACATCCGTCTCACTCGACTGCCTGCAGACTGCAGGACTGTGTATGTACTCCGGTCTGTGGTCCACACTTACAGCCTCACCGAGATCACCCTGCACGGTAACTGGACAACTCACGGACACGCCAACTCGCGGTCTCGCAGATGCCGCCAAAAGAACGAAAAACTAAGCATGCAAAGTTGCCGGCGGCATCCACGAATTATCCAGTCTGCGAGTCGGCAATCCGCAAGTTGGCGTATCCACGAGTTGTCCAGTAACCTGGACCATGTAGGATACGGGCTGAATTGAGCAATTAGACTTGTGGCTAACAAACTCGCCAGAATTTGACTGCAATCCCACTCAACACAAAATAAGTCATTTCGGTGACGTTCATCCCAGGCAGTCTCTTGGTCAGTACTGAAGAAACTGAAACTGACATAACAAAGGCAAACGTTCAATGGGAACACAAGAATACCACAACACAAAATAAACACAAAAAAAACGAAAGCCAGGTTTGGTCACGTCGGCCAATGACAACCGGACGAACCAATCAACTAACCAAGTTCATCATTTCGCTGTCGGACTAGCTGTCGAAGCTCGCTGATCGGCAGCAGAGAGTTCACATTACAGAAGATCACTGCTGAACTTAGGCGCCAAAATTCTTTACATGGTGACCACTTTCCAGACAGCACAGATTCCCAGACTTTTCCCAAACTTTTCTGGTAACATTCGGCATCAACAGATGTCAGCAAATTACTATTATTATAAAGGCAAGGATTGCCTTCAGTGCTTTGACACTGTTGGTTGGGCGTCAGAAAAACCATCCGGCTTGTAAAAAGATTCAGTGAGTCGCTGGCATGGTTATCTGTCTGAAGCGAGGTGCAAATGATTTGCATATGGTCCAGCTGATGTCACTGCCACCCCATCATCTCCTGCTTCATTAAAATCCAGACTGGTTGAACTTCTCTAGTGCTGGCTTACTCACGTTGTCCTGGAAAAAGAGGCCGTTCAACGGGTGTCTGTCTATAAATGCAAGGATTATGGTGACACTGTCAGTCATGAGAAACGCTGCAGGGGCACCGTACCAGATAACAGTTGCACGCCTGCATAGAGATGGCACATTATCTCAGTTATTGAAAGACACCTTTAAGAGAACATCTTCGGTTCATGTCAAAACGCCTGATACGACAATGTTCTGATCAATGCCGGCAATATGTTCCAGGATTGCATTACAGCTGCCGGAAATGCTCTGTCGCTCGATGTTGTAATCACAGCAACTAAGGTCATCTCACAGTTTTTGAGACCATATGAATACCACTTCCGGCTGAACGAATCCACTCTGTAGTGTTCGAAAAACTAAGGTTGTGGCTAACTCGTACTTACTCATGTGTCTATACACTGATCAGCAAAGCCAACAGTCAGTCCAATCACAATTTTCCTGGACCAATAAGTCTGCCTTTCTGTTACTTTTTTTAACCAATTCTCCGACTTTTTGGTGACCTATCTTCAATTCCCAGACTCTCCAGGTTTTCCAGACTAGTTGTCACCCTGTCTCCGACAGTGAGAGAGATCGAGTGCTCACGGAGTGCCGACACTGGCTAACATGCTTGCTTGATTGTAATGGGTGATTGTCAGCATCGCTGGATGTTGTTCCCATGGCTCACCGTCAACCTGCATCGGAGCATTGCTCGTCAGTACCATCTGTACATGCCGTCACAAACCACAGCCAAATGGTAAATGTATACGGTCTGGAAACTTGCCATACTATCCAACACTATGCTACCTTCTGCCAGGCCCCATTACCTCCACAGCTGTACCAAAAGATACTGCCTTACAACAGATGCAAATGTGTGAACAACTCGAAGGGAGTGGCTGTAAGCAAGTTTTATGATGTCTGGCCCGGAAATGGCATGGGCCGACAATACCTGGAAATATCCTGCGAACTCTGGATCCAAAGTCCCACATCCTAACCATCGAACTAGCACGCCACACAGTGGTTAGATTCACTTAAAGTTTTACCTCGCACTTCACTTGAATAGGCCACTTTAGAGACATTCTTCCCAGGCTGTCAAATAGCTTGGTATTGAAGAATCAGCATAACAAAAGCAGACTGCACTAATGCTGTTACAAGACAAACTAAGGCAATCAGAGCTCCCAGTTCTGTACCATGTGACTCAGTTTCAGCATACAGCCCATTATGGGCAAACATTACATAATCCATAAAACTGGAAATACACAAAATACTGCATTGTCGTTAGAGGAGAACCAAGCCACGGTGACAGGTAACTACTACTACACTCTACATCCATTAAACGGCCTTTTTTCCAGGACAACCTGGGTAAGCCGGCACCAGAAAGGCTAACCATTCTGTATTTTACTGGAGCAAGAGACGATGAGGTGGTAGTGGCATCAGCTGGACCATACGGAAATCATTTGCACCTCGCTCCAGACAGATAACCATGCCAGTACCTTACCATGGCGACAGGTAACATGTACAGAAAATTTTGTGAAGTTTTGATATACGCGAGTGGACAGACAGACAGACATACAGACACACTCATCACAACACTTCGCACCCCAAGCAGGAGTAAAGTAATAAAATATGTAAATAAGCAAGTTTCATGATATCTGGCCCGAAAATGTCATGGGCCGACAGGGGACACCACGTAGCGGACAACACTGAAAGATTTTTTTTGTATCACGTATTTGCCAGGGACGGTAGTTTCCCGTTGCCTTTCCTGTGGTTCTCGTCTTCCCCAGTGTCCTTCTCCTATGGTAGGTCCTCCCTGACTGCACAGGCTTTCCTCTGACCTCACTGTCTTTAGCCAGCAGCCAGCTTCTGATGTGGACTTCGTGTGCCCGGCCTGCGAGATGCTACTGGGTTACTCAATAGGTTTGTTATTTAACACAGCCGCTCCCTTTCCTTTGGCCCGCTGATATACCCTTTGTCTGCATCATCCACCTTGAGGCTGCCATTGCAACGGCAAAAGCAATAACAAACCAGGGACAGTGAGGATTTTTACAAATATCGTCATCATCATAATCCACCAACCTTGACAACCCTGGCCTGTCCAAGTCGCAGTGGCTCGGCAAGGCCGACCTGCATCTGAGCAATGTGGAATGAAGAGTACAAAGCAATGACTTCCAGCAGGCCGTCGTCAGGTCTGCCGCAATCAACACATGCACACTGGTCGACACTTTCAACACAATCCAGGCCACAGGGTAAGCAATCCAGCATCACGCAGTCTGTCCCAAGCCAGAATTAACTTGGAGGGCTGTGGGAGGATGGGCATCCGGTGTAAAACTGGGCGATGATGTAGGTGGAGGAAATGGCGACCCAAATGAGTTTGCATCCAGTTGGATCGTCATTGTAGATGCCTCTATTAACCTCACTTGCTCCAAACATGACCAGAAATACGGCAGGATTCCAACCACTCTTTGGACGGCTCGGAGTCATTCTGGACCCCGGTTTGCCGCTCTGTGCAGGGACCTCACTGTCTTGCAGCTTCCATGATGCTGGGATTCATCAACAGCGTGACGTTGCGGTGCCTGCTGCGTGTTCCTGCATGCTACGTTCTGGTACTTTCCCACTTGGGCAGTCCTGGATAAAATACTGTTTAAAAAGTTGTCACTTTTATTATGGTCAACACAAATTAGGTCATGTTATGACTTTAGGATTATAATTCATCAGAGAAACTGATACTACTACTACTGCTACTACCATTTTACAGCCACTATACAGGACAACATATGCTAGCCGGCACCCTCAGGTAAGAACTGGAGAATTTTGTTGGAACAAAGTTTTACTGCCTGCATGCCCTTGCTAACGGCAACTAGTGCATTCAAATTCGGGAGAAGACGCTAGCGTTCTCCTCAGCGGTGTTACCTGCATCATCTCCATGCCTTCTCAGACAAACTGATACTTTTCATAAAATCCACAGAATTTTTTGCAAGTTTCAGAACCGAAGAGTTTGTCAATGTTAGTGTGAGAACAGTATTTGTGTTGTGAATGACAGCAAGCAGTACATTCTGTCAGTACGTGTTTTACAGTAACTTGTTACAATGATCAACACATAGAGTTGTCACTGCAAAACTGCTGCCAAAAGCAACAAGCTTATACACATAGGGTGACAGTGATGTAATTTCTTCATATCATATCTATGCCAGCGCTTATACGGACATTTTCTCAAACCAACAGATTCAATTTATTCGAATAGCTCGATAAATCTTTACCACTTAACTACGCACAGTACGACGGTGTTGACCTACAAAATGCCGATCGTATTGCGACCATAGATATGTGACATCATTTCACCCTATCTATATGTTGCATCCAACTGTACTTACTACGATAACCATGTTTCATCCATTCGATGCTTCGGGTTCCTTCAGTGCTTTGACACTTTTGGTTGGCTGACAGAAAGAGCAACTGACCCATAAAAATCCTGTGCACTTGTCTCCAACGGTCCGCTTCTGGAACAAATGGAGAAAGAAAACCAGACTAATTCAAATTCACATGGAAAACAGCTGACAAAATAGAGGTTTGATGATATAACAAGCACGTTTACTTACATAATTACAGCTATAATATTAATAGTAATAAAATAATAATAATATATGAATCTCTGTCCCATTATAGGCCATAACTATTACCATATGGGTCAGACCAAGAGGTAGACCAAAGAGCACGTGGACAGAGGTTGTGCAAAAAGCTTGCCATGCATGTAATTTGAACAGGGAGGATGTTATGGATCGTGGTAGATGGAAGAAGCTGATAAAGATTGGATGATAATCAGGATGGTGGGTCGGTGAATGTTTCTTCTGGGTAGTCTCGGACAAACGGCCATAAAATGGTTGTTGTTGTGTGTTGTTTTATAAGTCATAGCTTTAGAGTCATTGGCAGCACAGGCTCTATTATTACTGTCTGACATTATGGGTTGGTGCAATAGGTAAGTTCTAAGCCTATATCAGAAAACTATTAGTGACTGTCTTACAAATACTGTCTCAGACTGTCAGTTCCAGGCAAATAAGAGCTGGCAAATGATGGAAAATGTGCATGACAGGTCAAACAGTACAAGACTCACTACATGTAGGACAGATTACCTGGCCATAGCAATCTGTGACGAAGACCCATTAATCTCCCATGGTCGGCATCCGCCGCCCCAGCTGGCTATATTTAGCACGACGATGCCCTCTATAGGAGGCAGTTCAACCAGCTTTCCATCCAGCTCCAGCTAATACACACAGCAACATTTTATACAGACACTAACACTGCACTACACTTGCCAAATACTTCGCATGTTAGTGCAGGGACATGTTTAGGGCGCGGTGAAATCTTCAACCCAATACTCAATCCAAACGGCATCTCGATCCGTTCAGCTGCTTTTGCAGGAAGTAAAGTAAAATAAAGTAAAGTAACCATAGATTTGTATAGTGCTTCATCATGAGGAACTCATCTGTAAAGTGCTCAGGTATGGCACGTGTTAACGAGGGATCACACAGTTTTACCTGCCACCCACAAGTTTATCCACAAGTGGAATGAACCATACCTGCTTTTACTCCCCAGCCGCAGAGCGTAACCACACTTTGGCCAGTACTCATCTTCCGCCCCACTGTGGGTAGTTACTCTCTCAACTCCATGCGAACCTGTACGTTAATATAATGCCACACATCCATCTAATCATTGTCATACCATTGCGATGAAGTGCCATCTCATTCTCTTTCTTCACTGGCCAAGTTTCACTGCCATCTAACATACAATATCTCTGCTTCTGGTAAAATGGTGTATTTTCATTGGTCTCTATAGGCCAGGTGTCCCAAATGTCTTCCTAAAGAAACCACTGTCAAGTCTGCAGCGTGTTTTTACAGACAGGTCGCACATCCAGACGGATAAACAAGTGTCAATTTATGGAATTCAGTAACAGAACCATACATAAGAGTAAATTTAAACCAATGACAAAAGCTATACACAGGGTGGGGTAAAAACAGGGCTATTATGCACTGTCATTCAAAAAGGTGCCATCAATATTTAACAAGGCAGTGTAGCAACATGTTTAAGGTGCGGTGGGATCTTTAATAAGGACATTGTTAGAAATTTACTGCTAAATCTGAGGGCACAAGAAAATCATGCACCATTTTGCAACATTATGGGCAGCAAGAGTGGCACCTTCTTGACTTAAGTTGCCACCGGCCCATCGTTTTGGCGCCATCCCATAATTACATCTCCTGATGAGCTGAATGCAGTGCATAACATACCTTGAGTTTAGTATGCAGATCTTTGCATTCACGTTCCAGTACATCTTTTGTACCATAAGTAAAATACCAAAACTGAAAAAAACAGCCAAATATTAACAGTTTAATAAATGCCGTAAGTGAAAACCTATCTAGGAACAACAACACCATGCATAATCAGTATTTCTCAAGTATTTCAAAAAGAAATGTTTAATAAAAACCAGTGTTGCATATTTATTTACAGATAGAAAAAAAACTACCAAATCAAAACAACTACCAATCACTAACACGGACTAACTAACTGATCAACTGAGTTAAGGTTATCAAAGAGAAATTAACTACACACAATACATCAAGTACAAGAGGCTGAAATAGTTGCGTCAAAAATTTAAATTCAGGCAATTCTAATGCCACGCTTAGTGATTATGCCAGAAATACAATTTCGAAAACAGAAATAATTCAGACGTGGACTGCCTACAGACTAGAAAGCCGCCACTCGATGTCAGACCAATCACTTTAGCATTGGTTTTAGCCATGCATATGTTTTCTGGCTGACTGCTATTTATTTACGGTATCATAACTGGTTTTCCCATTTCACTTTCGCTGTTTCATCCAGTGACCATTTTCACAGCAACATCATCACCGTATACAAATGACAAAAGTTCCAACCAACAACTGCTACTCAAGGCACAGTTCCACAGCATTTGGAACGTCAAGTTTGGTGTGAGTCTGAAAACTAAAGAAACATCACCGTAACGTACTTATGTCATGACCGGACGTATTCCACCAGCCAATACTACTACTACTAGTACCACCAGTTCTATGGCCATTATACAGGACAACCTGCATTAGCCAGCACCCCAGTTAAGAACTGGATGATTTCGTTGGAGCAAAGTATTACTCCCCACATGACGTTGCTGACGGCAACTAGCGCATTCAGATGAGGAATAAGATGCTAGAGTTCTCCTCAACGGCGTTACCTGCACCGTCTCCATACCACCGGTCCACATACCTTATTAATAATGCGACTGCCAAACAACACTGGTTGACTCTGGCGGTGTCGATGAAAATTCAGCGTCACCAGTGCATCGACGCCGACAGACGCATAGTTGTTCACAATGTATGTCTGCACAATAATCACAACAATGTCGCCAAAAGGTTTTTGCCAGCAAATTAAATGCCTTTTTGTTTAACGCAACTCACCTCTAAATATCTAAACCAGAACGCCCTATCTGAGGTTACACAAAGGACTTTAGCACAATATTTTTTCCATGATACCCATTATAGTTTACTTGCCTTCAGTGATTTGACACAGTTGTTTGGGCATTAGGAAGAGCATCCAGCCTGTAAAAATTGAGGCATGTAATGTGTAATAATAGCAACATTCAAAATACATCTCCAGCAATCCATTTCAATGAGATCTGCCATTTGACTGGCCTGGTTCGGGTAACAGTTCAGCAGAGCTAGGCAGCTTGGAAATGTACCATCTTTTGAGGTCGGTAGGCAAAATAGCACATTGTAATCATTGAAGAACTAGAAATGTGGGCCAATGCCCAGCCTGATGGCCGCCCTGCCGAATATAGGTGACGCCCTCTGTTGAACGCCGCAGTTTGGCTGACGCCCACTACTAGAGTGCCGTGCAGTAA
>Ga0056133_10000195_pt1 | contig 13398 bp, 14 predicted proteins | sample WorMetGr2BELIZE1_FD_67351 | JGI IMG/M metagenome (GOLD analysis project Ga0056133, IMG submission 67351) | Marine gutless worms symbiont microbial communities from Max Planck institute for Marine Microbiology, Germany - Inanidrilus... ... | reverse complement strand
GCCGACCAGTACCGTCGAACCCGGCCCATCAACCTCACTCCACAAATGCCCACTATCGATAATGGACACTATCGCCAGACCAACGCCGATAAACAGAGCGGGTTCACCGGACGGTTACGCCGCTTCGACGACACCACAAGCACGGCAAGGGCCGCAACGAGAACCAGCGCCACCAGGGTGAGCGGCACGACGGCGAGGGGATCGGTCCAACTGAAGATCTGGGCCTGTGAAGGATCGGCCAGCCACTTGGCCTCCTCGATCCCGGCCGCGATCTTCTTTTCGATATTGGCGATCAGGTACCAGAGCCCGGCGCCGCTGGCGACGACCAGGGCGAAGGTCATCAGGGTGCCAATCGGCGTCAGCTTGAACGATCCGGCGCCGGCGCCTTGAAACTCGACGAAATCCCGATGGCCCTGACGCAAGACGGCGTTGACGGTGAGGATGACCGACAACAGGAGGAGCAGCGTGAGAACGACGGCGGGAAAGATCCAAGGAGAGACATACCAGACGTTCTCGACACCGCCGTAGGTCTCCTTGAAGGGCATGAAGACGAAGGTGATCGAGAGGAACCACAGACAAAAGGCGATCAACATCACGCCCGTCTTGAAGTCCGCCTTGCGAAGATTGTCCGTATCCATGACCGCCTTGGGGTCCTATCGGTCGCCCGTATTACCCGCTCTCAGGGCCATCTCCGGGCGGCGTCAGTGTATCAGAGAGGAGTGGAAGCAAGGGCCGGTTTTGTCGGGTGCCGACCCTTGCTCCCCAGGGAGGAACCATTTCAATGAAACGGTTCGGGTCGTTAACTACGGTTTCGGAATACCGAATTTCTCAGGGCTGAACTTCGCCGCGCCCAGTTCCCAAAGCTTCCAGGTGAATTGGGATTCGAGCGAATTGAAGACCGCTTGCGCGTCATCGCCGTGTTTGCCGGAAAGCACGTAGTATTTTCGACTCGGCGAATTTCTTCATGGCGTCGCCGGCCATGGCTTTATCAAACGCCACACCCAGGGCCTGTTTGGCTTCCGCCGGCGCATCGTTGCGGATGGCGAAACCGATGGCCTGCATGATCGGCAGAAAGTTGCTCAGCTTCGGATAGTCACCGAAAGCCGACGGGATCGTGCCGTGGCCGTCGACCGTGAAGGCATCCGGAACCAGAACCGCCAAGGGAACGAACTTCTTGCCCTTGATCAGCTGTTGCTGCTCGGCAACGGAGGTAACGACGACGCTCATTTCACCGGTCAGCGCGGCGTTCTGACAGGGAGCCGAGCCTTTATAAGGTACGAAATGGAATTTCGCGCCGGTCCCGTCCTCGACGGCCAGCAGGTTGAGGTGGTGGATCGATCCGGCGCCGCTGGCGCAGGCTTTGATCTTGCCGGGTTCGGCCTTGGCTTTTTCGATCAGTTCTTTGAACGACGTGATGCCGGTGCTCGGAATGACCGAGATGACGTCCGGGGAACCGCCGACAATGAACGGATGCCAGACGTCGGTGAAACGGTTGGTGAAACCGCCTTGAACGGCCGAGGTGACATTCGATTCGGAAAGGCCGACCAAGGTGTAGCCGTCGGCCGGTTGTTTCTTGACGTAGTTCATGCCGATGGAACCGGCAACACCGCCCGTCTTATTGATGACGTTGACGTTGACGCCGAGATGTTTGGCCATCTCGCCCATGATCGTCCGGTTGCAGACGTCCGTTCCACCGCCGGCGCCCCACACCACCGCGTCGGTGATGTCGCGTGCCGGGTATTTGTCGGCGGCCATTGCCCCTGTAGCGGCGAATAGGCCGGCCAACACGATACTGACGAGTTTCTTCATGATAGTGCCTCCAATCGCAAGGTTTCGTTCCAACAGACGACCCCGCAAATTCGACCAGCACCGCCGCCAAGGGTCCGCAACTTAGGCTCCGTTATTTTGGTGTTCTTATTGACCGCGGTTGTTACCGCCCCGACGGGCGGAGCGGGGAAGCGTGTTGCGACATCCTTATTGTATACGTTAATGGATTTGTTTTGCAATACTTAAATTTCTTCGTTAAAGTATCCTCATATAGACGGCCTCACCGCCTCATCGCGCTTAAAGATTAAGGCCTTGTTTTTAAAGGGCTTTGCCTCACTCCAGATTGACCGACATGATTGATCTCGACGATATCGTTACCCTCGGCCATGACCTGGCACGGCCCGAATGCGTGCTGACAACGCAGAACGGGCGCGTCTACACGGCCAATTGGAGGGGGGGGGGCGCGACGGTCCTCGAACCGGACGGCAACCAATGGGACCTGTTGGCCCGCAACAACGGATTTGAGGTCAAACCCAACGGCATCACCTTGATGGCCGACGGCTCGGTTCTGCTTTGTCATCTCGGTGACGAAGACGGCGGCGTCTATCGCCTGTATGAGGACGGCACGCTGGAGCCGTTCTTGACGGAGGTCGATGGCGTCGCGCTGCCGCCGACCAACTACGCCCACCTCGACCGTCGCGGCCGTGTCTGGATCACCGTCAGCACGCGCCTGACCCCGCGCGCCGGAGGGTACCGTCCCGACAACGCCGACGGTTTTATCGTTCTCGTCGACGGCGATGGCGCTCGAATCGTCGCCGACGGCCTCGGTTACACCAACGAGTGCATCGTGCATCCCGACGGACAGCGCCTGTTCGTCAACGAGACCTTCTCACGGCGCACCACAGCCTTCGACATCGCCGATAACGGCGACCTCAATCGCAGGGCGACGGTCACCGAATACGGCGCCGGCACCTTTCCCGACGGTCTCGCCTTCGACGCCGATGGCGACATGTGGATCACCAGCATTGTCAGCAACCGCGTATTGCGTGTCGCCCCTGACGGCACGCAAGGCATCGTCGTCGAGGATTGCGACAACGACCATATCGGCTGGGTCGAGGCCGTGTTCCAGGAAGGATCCTTGGGCCGCCCTCACCTCGATCACGTCAAAAGCAAGAGGCTCCGCAACATTTCGAGTCTCGCCTTTGGCGGTGCCGAGCTCAGGACGGCTTACCTGGGTTGCCTTCTCAACGATCGAATCTACGCGTTCCCCTGCCCCCGCGCCGGTTTTCCGCCATCCCATTGGCGGTTTCCGGGGCCCCGACGCGGCTCGGCACAACAGGAAAGGTCGAATCGATGAACGCTCAAAGTCGTTTCACCATTGCCGTGCTGTCAGGCGACGGCATCGGACCGGAGATCATGGCGCCCACACTCGACCTGCTCCGCGTAGTCGAAAACCGCATCGGCGGTTTCTCCCTGCAATTCGACGAAGTGCCGGCCGGCGCCGGCCTTTACCGTGACAGCGGCACGGCCTTTCCCGAAACCGCCAGGAGGCGTGCCCGCGCCGCCGACGCGATCCTGCTGGCCGCCATGGGGTTGCCGGACGTCCGCTATCCCGACGGCACGGAGATCTCGCCGCAACTGGACTTGCGCGTCGAACTCGACCTCTACGCCGGCATCCGTCCGGTCCGCCTCCTGCCCGGCCTCGACCTGCCGTTGGCCGATCCCAGGTCCAAGGAGATCGATCTGGTTTTGGTCCGCGAGTCGACGGAGGGGCTGTTCGCCTCGCACGGCAAGGGCAAGATCGAGAACGACAGCACCGCCACCGACACCATGGTCATCACCCGCAAGGCCTCGGAAAGACTCTTCGACTACGCATTCCAATTGGCCCGCCGGCGCAAGGAAAAGGGCCGGCCCGGGCGTGTCACCTGCGTCGACAAGGCCAACGTGTTCACCTCCTTCGCCTTTTTCCGCAAGGTCTTCGGTGAAAGAGCCGCACGCTACGAAGACATCGAGGCCGATTGCAGCTACGTCGATGCCATGGCCCTCAACCTGGTGCGCCAGCCCTGGCGATTCGATGTCCTGGTCACCGAGAACATGTTCGGCGACATCCTCTCCGACCTCGGAGCCTCCCTCATGGGCGGCATGGGCATGGCACCCTCGGCCGACATCGGCGACGATCACGCCGTCTTCCAGCCCTGTCACGGCAGCGCGCCGGATATTGCCGGCAGCGGCAAGGCCAATCCGACCGCCATGTTCCTGTCTGCCGCCATGATGCTAGAATGGCTCGGCGAGACCCGCGAGAACGCCGATTGCATCAGGGGCGGCGAATTGATCAGAGATTCCGTCGATCAAGCCTTCGCAGCCGGCGGCTTGGTGCCGACGGAATTGGGGGGAGATGCCGGCCTCGAAAGAATTACGGATGCCGTTATGGGTGCGCTTGGTGCAGCGACCACACCTTCGGCGGCCCTATCGGCATAACAACAGAAGGTATAGAGAATGAGCGGTAGATTACGGGTGGCCACCGCCGGATGCGGCTATTTCAGCCATTTTCGTTTACCCCAACGCTTGGACGATCTCTTCCGTCATCTTCTTGGCGTCGCCGAACAGCATCATGGTGTTGTCGGCATAAAAGAGCGGGTTGTCGACGCCGGCGTAGCCCGGGCTCAGCGAGCGCTTGACGAAGAGCACTGTGCCGGCCCGGTCGACATCGAGGATCGGCATACCGGCGATCGGGCTCTGCGGGTCGGTTTTAGCCACCGGGTTGGTAGTGTCGTTGGCGCCGATGATGTAGGCGACGTCAGCAGTCGAGAACTCGTGGTTGATCTCTTCCAACTCGAAGACCTCGTCGTAGGGCACGTTGGCCTCCGCCAGGAGCACGTTCATGTGCCCCGGCATGCGCCCGGCCACCGGGTGGATGGCATAGCTGACCTCGACCCCTTCCGCCTTCAGAATATCGGCCATTTCGCGGAGTGCATGCTGGGCCTGGGCGACGGCCATGCCGTAACCGGGCACCACGATGACCTTGGACGCGTTCTTCATGAGGAAGGCGGCGTCGTCGGCGGCACCGGATTTGTGCGTTTTATCTCCGGTCTGGGCCGGTCCGCCACCGGTGGTGTCGCCGCCGAATCCACCCAGCAACACGTTGAAGATGGAGCGGTTCATGCCCTTGCACATGATGTAGCTGAGGATGGCGCCGGACGAACCGACGAGCGCGCCGGTGATGATCAGGGCCGGGTTCGACAGCGTGAAGCCGATGCCGCAGGCCGCCCACCCCGAGTACGAATTGAGCATGGAGACGACGACCGGCATGTCGGCGCCGCCAATCGGGATGATCAACAGGAATCCGATGGCGAAGCTGAGGAAGGCCAGAGCCCAGAAAGCGCCTGCCGATTGATCCATGACCAGCAAAACGATCAGCGCCACGATGAGGATGCCGATAAGGGCATTCAGCGGGTGCTGGAACGGAAACGTGATCGGGTTGCCGCTCATTACGCCCTGTAGCTTGGCAAAGGCGATGACCGAGCCCGAGAAGGTGATGGCGCCGATGGCCAGGCCCAGCGACATCTCGATGACACTGGCGGTGTAGATGTTGCCTTCGGTGCCGATGCCATAGGCCGCCGGGTTGTAGAAAGCAGCGGCGGCGACGAAGACAGCGGCCATACCGACCAGGGAGTGGAAGGCGGCGACCAGCTGCGGCAAGGCCGTCATCTCGATCTTGCGGGCGACGACGGTGCCGATGGAGCCGCCGATCAGGATGGCGACGATGATCCAGGTGTAGCTGACGACGCTTGGTTCGATCAGCGTCGTGACGACGGCAATGACCATGCCGATGATGCCGTAGACGTTGCCCTGGCGCGCCGACTCGGGCGAACTCAAGCCACGCAGCGCCAGGATGAACAGCACCGAGGCGATGAGATAGGCGAAACCGGTCATTTGTGCACTCATGTTCCGGTCCCCCTATTTCTTCTTCTTGAACATGCCCAGCATGCGCTGGGTGACGATGAAACCGCCGAAGATGTTGACGGAGGCCAGCATCACGGCGAGGAAGCCCATGACCTTAGAAAAGTTCAGGTCGGCCGGACCGACGGCGAGCAAACCACCGACGATGATCACCGACGAGATGGCGTTGGTGACCGCCATCAGCGGTGAATGCAGGGCCGGCGTGACGCTCCAGACGACGTAAAAGCCGACGAAGCAGGCCAGGACGAAGATGGTGAAGAGGCCCAGGAAGGGATCGCTACCAGCTGCTGCTTGCGCTTGTTGCGCCGCTAGCTGGGCAGACTGTTGGGCCAGCTTGTCGGCCTCATTCATGAGCTCGGCCGCCGAGGTGGCCAGCTTCGAGGCTTGATCCGCGATCGATGCAGGGTCCATGACTAATTCCCCTCACTCTTGGAGGCCGGTTTCTTGGCTGCGGCACTCTTTGTCACTGTGGCTTTGCCAGCGGTCTTCCGAGGGGCGGCCTTTGCCGCGGGCTTGCGCGGCGCCGCCTTTTTGGCCGGGCGCGCCTTCGGCGCATTGGCCAGGGCCTCGGTGATGCGCTCGTTGACGATCTTGCCGTCCTTGGCGACCAGCGTGCCGGTTACCGTCTCGTCTTCCCAGTCGATGGCGAAGTCGCCCTTCTCCTTGTCGACCATGGGCGTGATGAAATTGATCAGGTTGCGGGTGAACAGCGCGCTGGCATCTTCGGCGACCCGGCTCGGCACGTTGGCATGACCGACGATCTTGACGCCGTTCGCCGTTTCCACCACCTCGCCCAATTTCGCGCCGACCACGTTGCCGCCGGCTTCGACGGCGAGGTCGACAAGGACGGCGCCGGGCTGCATGCTGTCGATCATCTCTTGCGTGACCAGGGTCGGCGCAGGGCGGCCCGGGATCAGGGCCGTGGTGATGACGACGTCCTGTTTCTTGATGTGCTCGGAAACGACCTGCTTCTGTTTCTCGAAGTACTTGGGCGGCATCTCCTTGGCGTAGCCGCCTTCGGTCTGCGCGTCCTTCTCCAATTCCGGATCGACGGTCAGGAACTTGCCGCCGAGGCTCTCGACCTGCTCTTTGGTCGCCGGCCGGACGTCAGTTGCCGTGACCACGGCGCCCATGCGCTTGGCCGTGGCGATGGCCTGCAATCCGGCGACTCCGACGCCCATGATGAAGACCTTGGCCGGCGGCACCGTGCCGGCGGCCGTCATCATCATCGGGAATGCGCGGCCCATCTCGTTGGCCGCATCGAGAACCGCCTTGTAGCCGGCCAGGTTCGATTGCGACGACAGGATGTCCATCGACTGGGCGCGGCTGATGCGCGGCATCAGTTCCATGGCGAAGGCGGTGACGCCGGATTTAGCCAGGGCCTGGGCCCCTTTTGGATCACTGAGCGCGTTCAAGTGCGCCATCAGCATGGCGCCCTTCTTGTACTTCGCCGCCTCAGCCGGTTCCGGCGCTTGTACCTTGAGCACAAGATCGGCGGTTTTGACCGCCGACGCCGCGTCGCGGGCGACGGTCGCGCCGGCGTTCTGATAGGCCTCGTCGGTGAACGACGAGCCGAGGCCGGCACCTTTTTCAACGGTGACTTCGAACCCGAGCGCGATCAACTTGCCGGCGCCTTCCGGTGACATGGAGACGCGTTTTTCGCCCGCCCGGCGTTCCTTTGGGATAGCAACTTTCATGTCGGATATCCTTGTGATTCCCCCGGGGAATTCCGCTTCCGACGGTTGGCGCCGCCGGTGGAAACTTTTGCCCGTGAGGCGATTTTATGCCTGTTTAGACAGGTAAGAACAAGCCTGCATATGGGTCCGCTGGATCATCGCGTCTCCACTCGTTGGCCGTTGACCGCGATAGCCGACCGTGGGAAGACCGATGACACTGTGGACGGTGGGCAAGGGTACAAAGAAATGGAAATGAAAGATTTGATTGAGATCAAGAACGGTCAAAAAGTCCCGCATACCTTTTCCGACGGCGAATACGACCGTCGGCTGGCCAAACTGCGCACGTACATGGCGGAAGAGACGATCGACCATGTTCTGCTGACCTCGTACCACAACATCAACTACTACTGCGATTTCCTGTTTTGCCATTTCGGCCGCTTTTACGGGCTCGTCGTCGACGGCCAACGTTCGACCTCGATTTCGGCGAACATCGACGGTGGACAGCCCTGGCGGCGCACGGTCGGCGACAACCTGATCTACACGGACTGGCAACGCGACAACTATTTCCGGGCCGTCCAGGACCTGATACCGGTGGGCGGGCGCGTCGGTATCGAGTTCGACCACGTCAACCTGCAGAACCTGGAGAAGCTGAAAGCCGCCCTTCCCGGCACCGAGTTCGTCGACATCTCGGCCGCCACGATGCGCATGCGCATGGTCAAATCCGACGAGGAGATCGCGCTCATCAAACAGGGCGCCGAAGTGGCCGACATCGGCGGTGCCGCCTGCGTCGAGGCCGTCGCCGTCGGCATCCCCGAGCACGAGGTGGCGCTCCATTCGACACAGGCCATGATCCGCGAGATCGCCCGGCGCTTCCCGGACGCCGAACTGATGGACACCTGGACCTGGTTCCAATCCGGCATCAACACGGACGGCGCCCACAATCCGGTGACGTCGCGGCGCATCGAGCGCGGCGATATTCTCAGCCTCAACTGTTTTCCGATGGTCGCCGGTTACTACACGGCGCTTGAGCGGACGCTCTTTGCCGAGACCGTTTCCGACGATCACCTTAAGCTCTGGGAGGTCAATTGCCGTGTCCACCGACGCGGCCTCGAATTGATCCGACCGGGCACACGCTGCTGCGACATCGCCAATGAACTGAACGAGATCTACGCCGAACACGACCTCCTGCAATACCGCACGTTCGGTTACGGGCATTCCTTCGGCGTTCTTTGCCATTATTACGGACGCGAGGCCGGCCTCGAGTTACGCGAAGATATCGAGACGGTGCTGGAGCCCAATATGGTGGTCTCCATGGAACCGATGATCATGCTGCCGGAAGGACTGCCCGGCGCCGGCGGCTACCGGGAACACGACATCCTGGTCGTCACCGAGGACGGCGCCGAGAACATCACCGGATTCCCCTTCGGGCCGGAACACAATGTCATCGGCGCCTGAAATCCGAATGGGAAAAAGGGGTCAACCCTTGTTGCTGAGAGACAACCCGATGTCCGGATTGCCGACGAGGATGGCGATCTTCTGGTCCGGATGCACGACCTCGCGTTCATCACCGCCCAGGTGCTGGGCGTAGACACGCCCTTTCCGGTCAAGCCGGTAGCCGACAACGTTTTCCGAGATTTCACGGTTCATCATTCCCTGACCTCCCTTTTGTTATCAGTCCTGTTAATGTCAGTGTTTTTGCAATCAATCCGCACCGGCGCCGAAGGACGCGTTCACGTGAGGCGTCTGCGGGTAGCAAGGCGCACAGGTCTGTAGAGGAAGGCGCGCCGCCTGCCAGGCGACGATGCCGCCGGTTACGGAAAAGGCCGTATCCAGGTAGCCGTGGTCGATCAACCATTGCCCGACCTGGCGCGAGCGGATGCCGTGGGCGCAGAATAAAGACCACCTTGTCCGCCTTGTCGACGCCCAGGTCCGCCGGATCGAAGGCCGACAAGGGATGGTGGCGGGCCTCGGCAATACGGCCCTGGACCAATTCACCTGTTTCGCGGACGTCGATGACGACGGTGTCGCCGTCCTCCATCCAGGTGGCGACCGTTTCGGGGTAAACATCGACTACGGTTCCCATGTCACAGCACCCTTACCTGACTAAATTGCTCAGACATTAGGAAGGATATGGTGCGATAGGGTCACGGTTCAACCCAATAACCATGGGGACAATTACCGAAAATGCCGGCCAACAACCGTCGCGGTGCAGCACAGGATATGTCGTATTTGAACAAGCCTAGGCTCGAAAAACGGCTGAGTTTTCCCTTACCGGTCGTTTGGCCGGAATTTCCTTTTGGAGTTTCGGGGGGAACCGTTCCATGGCGGACACAACATCTCAGGAAGCGCTATACGAAACCGAATATGAACTCGGGCAGGACAATCTGCAGCAATGGGGGATGGATATTCACCACCCCGTGTTCTGGATTTCAGGCGGGCTTGTCCTGCTTTTCGTCCTCGGCGTCTTGTTGGCACCCGAGGCGGCAAAAGGCGCCTTCGACGGAGCCAAATGGTGGTCGATCGGCGCCTTCGATTGGCTGTTTATGCTGGGCGGCAACATCTTCGTAATCTTCTGCCTGGCCTTGATCGTCCTGCCGGTCGGAAAGATCCGCCTCGGCGGCGATGATGCGAAGCCGGAGTTCTCAACGATTTCCTGGTTCGCCATGCTATTCGCGGCGGGTATGGGCATCGGCCTGATGTTCTGGAGCGTCGCCGAACCGACGGCCTATTACACGGGTTGGTATGAAACGCCTCTCGGTGTGGAAAAGAACACGCCGGAAGCGGCCAAACAGGCAATGAGCGCGACCATGTTCCATTGGGGTCTTCACCCCTGGGCCATCTACGCCGTGGTCGCCCTGTCGCTGGCGTTCTTTTCGTACAACAAGGGCCTGCCGCTGACCATCCGCTCAGCCTTCTACCCGTTGATCCGCGACCACTCCTGGGGTCCGTTCGGTCATCTGATCGACACCGTGGCGGTGCTTGCCACCTTGTTCGGTCTGGCGACATCGCTCGGTTTTGGCGCCCAACAGGCGTCCGCCGGCCTCGCCTATCTTTTCGGCTTCGAAGCCACCATCGCCACACAGATCGCGATCATCGTCATCGTCACGGCGATCGCGCTGGTCTCCGTGCTGCGTGGGCTCGATGGCGGCGTCAAGGTTCTGAGCAACATCAACATGGGTACGGCCGCCTTCCTGATGCTGTTCGTGCTTATCGTCGGGCCGACGGCCGTCATCTTTTCGACCATGGGCACGACGTTGATCGGCTACCTCGGTGATATCGTCAGCTACAGCAATTGGGTCGGTCGCGAGGACGAGGCCTGGATGCAGGGCTGGACCGTCTTCTATTGGGCCTGGTGGATATCCTGGTCGCCATTCGTCGGCATGTTCATCGCCCGGGTCTCGAAGGGCCGGACGGTGCGCGAATTCATAATTGCCGTACTCTTGATCCCGACGTTCGTGACGCTGGTTTGGATGAGCGTTTTCGGGGGCTCTGTTCTCGATCAGATCCAGAACGGCGTCGGTGCGTTGGCCGGCGGGCTCGACAAGGTCGAATTGGCCATGTTCCAGATGCTCGAGAACCTGCCTTTGGCCACCTTCACCTCGGCGCTGGGAATCCTCCTGGTCCTGGTGTTTTTCATCACATCCTCCGATTCGGGGTCGCTGGTGATCGACGCGATCACGGCCGGCGGCAAGGTCGACGCACCCGTCGTGCAACGCATCTTTTGGGTCATCATCGAAGGCGTCGTCGCGGCTGCCCTGCTGTTCGGCGGCGGTGCCGACGCGTTGACCGCCCTGCAGGCGGCGGCAATCACCGTCGGTCTTCCGTTCACGGTCGTCCTGATCGTCATGTGTCTCAGCCTCTACATGGGACTGAGCCATGAACGGAAGTACCCGGGCATAAATACATAGATCGATTTCGAGACACCGACGAAACGCGGGCCCCCAAAAGGGGCCCGCTGTCGGCAAGGTTTAGGCCCGACTTATTATCGGGGCGAACGGACCGCCAACCGGCTCCGCTGGTTGCCGCCCTCATCGAAATTCTCCGGTGCCAGCCACGTCTCGAAGGCGGTCCTGATATCCGGCCAGTCGGCGTCGACGATCGAAAACCAGGCGGTGTCGCGGTTGCGGCTCTTGTAGAGGGTGGCTTGGCGGAAAACGCCCTCGAACGTGAAGCCGAGCCGTTCCGCCGCCCTGCGCGACGGGCCGTTGAGGGCGTCGCACTTCCACTCGTAGCGGCGGTAACCCAATTCGTCGAAGACCCGGGCCATCATCAGGTACATGGCTTCGGTGGCGGCCCGTGAACCTTGCAGGGCCGGCGCCAGTTTGATGTGACCGACCTCGATGCAGCCGATGGCCGGTTCGATACGCAAGTAGCTGGCGACGCCGGTCGCCTTGTTCGTCGTCTCGTCGACGATGGCGTGGAACAAGGGGTCGCCACCGAGGCAGTCCGCCTTCATCCAGTCCCGATAGACCTCAAGGGTCTCGAACGGCCCGTAAGGCATGTAGGTCCAGTCGCGGCCTTCCGCTTCGAGCGCGTTGGCCGCAAACAGGTCTGCGGCATGGCGATCGGGATCGAGGGGCTCGACGCGGCAGAAGCGCCCGGTCATGGGGGATCGCGGCGGCCGCGGTCTCACCGTCCAATCGGGCAACGCCTCACCGATCGGCTGACCAAAGACGTTTTCCGGCATATTGCCCTCCTCCATCGGCGCCCGGCCGTTTCCTAGTCCGGCCGCCTGGCCACCATGTCGATCTCGACCAGTGCGTCGCGGGCCAAGCCGGTGACACCGACGCAGGTCCGCGCCGGCAGGCGGTCGGCCGGGAAGTAGGATTTGTAGGTCTCGTTCATGGCCGCGTAATCGCGCTTGAACTCGGTCAGGTAGACGCGGGCCGAAAGCACGTGTTCGAGACCGAGGCCGAGTCCGTTGAGGACGATGACCAGGTTGTCCATGACCCGTCGTGTCTGCGCCTCGACACCCTCCGCCAGCGGCTTGTCATCATCGTCCGGGTCCGTCGGCATCTGGCCGGTCAGTTGCACCCAACCGTCGCATTCGACGGCATGGGAGAACGGCGCCACGTGCGTCGGTGCGGCGGCAATGTTGTGAAAAACGGGCGCGCTCATGGGATGTTCCCTCCTCCCTCGCTCAGCAGTCTTGTCCGCGCCGGAGAATAGCGCCGCACCGGACCAAGAGGAACTCGGAAATTGGCGCTTGCACGGCGCCGCATTTCGCCGCAAAGACGGGGGTCACGGAAGCTCGGAAGGCCCGCCATGCCCCTCTCGGCCCATCACCGCGGATTATCCTTCGCAGCCGTGTCGGCCGGCAGTTACGGTGTCGTCACGACCTGTGCCGCGATCGCCTACGCCGGCGGCACCAATCCACTGACCCTGGTCTCGTTCCGTGCCACCTTGGGCCTCGGCGCCGCCCTCGCGCTCGTGATCCTGGTGTCGCGCCGCTATACCCTGCCGCGCCGGGCCTGGGGGTCTTTCCTCCTGATGACACTGGGTGTCATCATGATCAATTACGGATACATGTCGTCGGTCAAGTTCATCCCGGTCGGCCTCGCCGCCCTCGTCTTTTTTACCTTCCCGATCCTCATCCTGGCCATCACCGCGATCCGCTCCCGGCAACTGCCGCCGCCCGTCTCCGCCTTCGCCTTCCTGCTCGCCTTCGCCGGCCTGGCACTCGCCCTCGGACCGTCTCTCGGCGGTTTAGACTGGCGGGGTCTGCTCGGTGCGGCGACGGCGTCCCTGGGTGCCGTCCTGATGATCTGGTATTCGGCCGCCGTCGTCCGCCACACCAGCGTCGGCGCCATGACGCTTTACGCCCATGTCGTCATCGTGCCGATCACATTGATCGTTCTCGGTGTCTTCGGCGGTCCGTCGATACTGTTGATAAACTCGGTCTGGAGAATTCGGCTTGAAACTTCTTACCCACTGAGCCGCACCATGCATTCTTGAGACGAAGGGATCGGTCAAAGAAGCCGAATTTTCGCCCTGG
>Ga0056133_10000191_pt1 | contig 13556 bp, 10 predicted proteins | sample WorMetGr2BELIZE1_FD_67351 | JGI IMG/M metagenome (GOLD analysis project Ga0056133, IMG submission 67351) | Marine gutless worms symbiont microbial communities from Max Planck institute for Marine Microbiology, Germany - Inanidrilus... ... | reverse complement strand
CCGAAGTGTCTTGGGTCCGAAGTGTCCGGTTACCTTCTGGTTCACAGTGAAAAACTAAGTGTATGATATCTGTCCGGCTTTATCAGTAGCCTGTGCTTGAAAAGGGACGTTAAACTCCAACTAGCTAGTAGCCTGTGCTGAGGCTGGGCAGCTTTCAGGCCTGCCCAATGTATGTCCTTGTTGTATATCAATGTATGTCCTTCTTGTATATCAGGTTGTGTTTTCTCCATGCAGGTCCCAGGCTTGTAAGAATAGGTCCAGGTTGTTTCCAGATCAGATATTGTACAAGAACAATGCAAAAACTTGGCATGCTTATTTTGTGCTAGGAGTGTACCAAATATTCTATTTGTATTCTATCCGGACTGTATTTGTATTGGGCCAAATAGACAAACAAGGCATCCATTTAACAGCCTCTTTTCGAGGACAACCTGCATAAGCCAGCATCAGAAAGGTTAAACCGATCTGGAATTTAATGAAGCGATGGATGATAGGTTGGCAGTAGCATTAGGTTGACCATATGCAAATAGTTTGCACCTAGTTCCAGACTGATAACCATGCCAGCACCTAATCACTCAATTTTTTGCAGACTGGATGCCCTTCCTGACGCCTAGCCAACAGTTGTCAAAGCACTGAAGGTAAGTATTGAGCCAAATAATGTTGGCAGTTTGCTGTGAAAGTGAGTAAATAGGACTGTCAGTACCACAAGCAGCCGCCTCAGCAACTGTCATTGCTGCGCTGCGAAGTCGCATGCAGTTGTGGAATGCTTATGTTACCACAGTTTCACAGTCCTGCTGTGTGTGCTGCTGCATGTAAAAGCACGTCAGCTGCAAGCCCCTCAGCACCTGTTGTGCCGAGTTATACTCTGCAGCTGAGCAGTGGATCATAACGTGACGTGCCCACTCTCTGCCTGTTTGCACCCCTCTATAGACAGTGCAGGTAACACCATTGAGCAGAACTCTAGCGTCTTCTCCCTAATCCGAATGCACTAGTTGCCTTCAGTGCTTTGACACTGTTGGTTGGGCGGCAGGAAGATCATCCGGCCTGCAAAAATTGGGTCGGTGGAGGTGGGCACTGGTTAGTCTGGATGGAGTGGCGCCCATCCGGATGGTCGGTGTGTCTGCCTCTGTTTAATCTTCCCTTGCACCATAAAGTCCAGAAGTTCTCTTCTGGCACCGGCTCACCTAGATGGTCCCGGAAAAAGGGCCGTAAAACGGTTGTGGTGTGGTATAGACAGTGTCTGAACCTGGCCACTGCATAGAGTGTTTACTTTGGCTACATCACGTCTTATACATCTGTCGTGCTTTTGCTTGGGGAGCTTCAGAGCTGCGCAACATTATTTGGCAGAATGCGAACACATCATTCGGCCTACTATTCCGTCCAAATAGGTTATGAATGATATATTCGGTAGAACCCTAGTTGTTAGTGTGGTTGCAGTAACCAGTATGAGAGGTTGACTTTGTTAGGCTGGATGACGCTGCAACAGAAGCAGTAATGTGGCAGCTGCTTCACAGCAATAAAGTTGACCCGTCGTCTCACTGCAGAAACTATGCCCAGCAGAGGTATCACTAGCATTGCTCATGTACATCTTACATGGTGATAAGGCCTTGCAGGCTGTTTACATGCCAACTCCTGTCTGATATACAAGCATGATATTCGTATATGTCTCACATTTTTAACAAGTTGTTGTTTGTGGCCACTCATATAATATACAAATAGTGAATAATTGCTGCATAAAAAGTATGCACCTTTGCAACCTTTTTTAACCAATGTACCCTTCAATTTAACGGGTGGCACATTGCAGCTGTACTGTTTATTGATAGACATTATTTATTCAAATCTGCTGTAAAGGTTTATTATTTTTCTAGTGAGGCTAGTTAATTGTTATATTTTGTGTCTGTAGCTGTGTCTAATGATAGGACAATAGAATCTGAGTGATACGATTGTCACTTAGTTTTTTCTTTCTTTTTGACATCCAGTTATGGTTCCGTTATGCAGTGCTCACAGAAGCATACAGGTTGGGAAGCACTGTAGATTTCTGTTTCAGAAAAATCTACAGAATTTCTGTTCTGGCCAAACCATAGTTCAGTGCAGTTATGACATGATGCAAGTCTGACAGTACAAGTCTGTGAGAACTGTGTGGCTGATGGTTTGCACAGAGTTCATTGATTACCATCTTGTGTGAGAATCATCAGATCTTGTCAGGTCCTGGTATCCTTCTACCATTCTCAAAGAGCACATTTGCATGCTACTTGTAAATGGTGGCCGGAAAGTACGCCTAGTGGTGGATCAAGAAAGATTGGGGTCCATTTTTGTGCAATTTTTCCTTGTTACCGTCACTTTCATTTAGTGCTTTAGCACGTGTTTGGGCGTCAGGAAAGCCTTGTGTCCTGTAGAAAACCTGCTTAAGTTAGCCACTATGGTTCTCTTTTGGGGACCCAGTCCATTCTGGAGTATTACTCCGCAAAAAGGCCAGGCAAACAAAAGCCGATCAAACGTGACAGAGTATGTGAGGAAAGAAAGAGGACGTAGTGATCAGATGTGAAAGTGCGACACAGATTTTTTGTCGTGTCTCTGTCAGTCGATGTTCGTGCGATGAGTGCAACATCGTGCGCATGGTCGCGTCCGGTATTGTCAGCCCGGAGCTGACAGAGCAGCTGAGTCATGATGGCGCCGTGGTGATGCCAGCTCCCTCGTACTGCTTCGCCGACGTATTACCTCAGATGATGACGGTTGGAGCCGGCGACGGCCATCTACACAATCAGTTGCCGATGATGTTTGGTCCTGTCACAGAGTAAGCTTATTTTTGTCACATTCGTGATAGTTATTATTACCTCCGCCAAGGAGGATATGTAATTGTCATTGTTTGTTTGTCTGTCTGTTAGCAACTTTGTGCAAAAACTTCCAAATCGATTTGCATGAAATTTTCAGGAAGGTTGGGAATGGGCCATTGAACAAATGATTAAATTTTGGTGGTGATCCGGATCCATATTGTGACACTGATAAGACATGCCTTGGCGGAGGTATGCACTGTCCCAATGCTTCTAGTTGTCGATTCTGTTCTGTGATCTGGTGACTGAAACTGCATCTCAGATGCCTGCCTTCCACTGCGAGTCCAGATTGTCCAATTTTTCGTCTTTCACCTGTTCCATAGTTTTTCCTGTTTGTTTGTTTGTTTTGGTTGTTGCCTTCAGTGCTTTTACACTGTTGGTTGGGTGGCAGGAAGGGCATCCGGCCTGTAAAAAATATGGGGGGATGGTGGAGGTGGGCACTGGTTAGTCCGGATGGAGTGGTGCCCAGCCAGATGGTCGGTGTGTCTACCTCTGTTAATCTTCCCTCGCACCATAAAGTCCAGAAGTTTTTTTCAGGCACTGGCTCACTTGGGTGGTCCCAGAAAAGGGCCGTAAAACGGTTGTGTGTGTATGTTGTTTGTTCTGGTTGTTTGCAGAATAATGCAAAAAGTTATGGTAGATTTTGATGAAATTTGTAGTCTTGAATGCTGCCACGATGGGACTGTTGTGCTCATAGAATGAGGCCATTATGCACGTCTATGGCTGTATTAGTACAGCATTCAATATTTATAATGTTTTAGTGCAGAAGCACCTGCTGCTGCCAGCGTGGCATGGTGGGAGGTATGTGCCATAGTGAGTGCCATCTACTGTAGTTTGTATCAATTATATATTTCCCAAGAGAGGAACCATTGTTCCTCTCTTGGGACAACCAACAGTGTCAAAGCACTGAAGGCAACTAGTGCATTCGGATTAGGGAGAAGACGCTAGAGTTCTGCTGATGTTGTCGGTGCTGTGGTGTGATCTGTGTTCCACTAGATATTCACAGCAGCACGGTGCGGAGGACGACGGCGATGACGAGTATGAAGATGACGACGACGTTGAAACCGATGATAACGTCGACGATGACAACGACAGTGTTTCAGATATGAAGTCTTCGTTGGATGTTGATGGCCAGGACTCTCCGGTATTCATTAGATTTCCAGTATGATTGATATTTCCTTTCTATAAAAAGACAGTAAGATAATGAAGAAAATGGAATATGAGGTGGAGGGCTCCACAACAAGAGGTAGACCAAAGAGGACATGGAAAGAGGTTGTGCAAAAAGATTGCCAAGCACGTAATTTGAAAAAGGAGGATGCTATGAATCGTGGTAGATGGAAGAAGCTGATAAAGGTTGGATGATGATCAGGATGGTGGTTGGGTGAGTGTTTCTTCTGGTACTGGCTCACCCGGGTAGTCCCAGACAAAGGGCCGTAAAACGATTGTTGTTGTGTGTTATTTAACCGTAATTTTGCTGCAAAATTGTAAATTATTATCTATTTGTGAAGTTCTGTCAGCTGATTTACAGGCACAACCTTTGATAAGTGATAAAACTGCCTACAGTTTTTTATTCTGTTTTAGTTGATTAGTGTACACTGTGGCTACATTGATCATAGATTTGTCATACATGGTATGTTTAGGCTATGACCCACAGCCTATAGGCCTAAATGTTTTCCATCACCCGTCTCTAGGTGATTTTGGCTATTGATCCCTCAGTTATTTTTTAGCCAGGCTGATGGTTAATTTCTGAGCTGCAGACAGCATATTCGCCTTTTGGGTAGTACCTGACTGTGAGTTTTTATGATGGCTGGATCTGAACGTGCCTCGTTACCCAAATAAAGCGGTATACAGACACCCAATTAATGCCCTCTTTTCCAGACCAGAACAGCCTATGTAAGCCGGCACCAGAAAGGCTAAACCACTTTGGATTTTAATGAAGCAAGAGATAATGGGGTGGAAGTGGCATCAGCTGGACCATATGCAAATCACTTGCACCTCGCTCCAGACAGATAATGACGCCAGCACCTCATCGCTCAATTTTTTTTACAGTCCGGGTGCTCTTCCTGGTGCCCAATCAACAGTGTCAAAGCGCTGAGGTATATACAGAGGCCAAAAACGACTCCTTGAAATGTACCTGTGTGTGTTAGAAGTTGCGGACTGGTGAACCACTGGCTGCAACACAACAGCTCTGTCAGTGTCACTACTGCTACCAGCAGACCTCCGGCCAGTTGCTAATGGACTCGTCCATGCGGCCTTTCTTTCTTCAGCCTCAGCTTCAAGCTCCGCCTCTTCACTCGTACCCACAGCACCTGGCGCCCAGCTGCGGGCTGGTCCAGCCGTCCGCCACCCATCCTCATCTCTATCACCTGCACTGCGATGCGGCAGTCTCGCAGCTGCCGCAGCGAGTGCCTGGAGATGGTAGTGCGGTTTTGACGGCGCCGCTGCCGAGCATCTATCACGACGCGCCGCAGACTGACATTATGTTCTGCAACGGCTGGCACGACACATTGGCGAAATGTCCGCCATCATTCCCCGCAGCCACCGGCTTAGCATTTGCCGCAGCAGCTGGTACCATGTCAGTAGGCAGCAGCCATGCTGACAGCACACGGGCTACGGTGGCTTCAGTGTCGGTGGCCAGTAACGGAGCATCTAGCCCGTGGAAAATGTCATCCCCGGCAGTGTTCAGTGTTCCCGTGTTGCCAACGCAGTCCACGTCGACGACCATCCAACCCGTTCCGCGATTCTTTCAGCCACAGTTTTTCCCGGACGTGGTGCAGGCACCAGTCAAGTTTACCGGAGGTTTGATGCCGGACTGCAGTGGTCTGGCAAGTACGGCCGGAAATGTTGGTAACCAAGATGGCTGTGGTGACGAACCGATGGGTAAGAGGTTTATTCCTTGTTGGCACTCAGTTGCTGCGAGCACAACTTCCACATTGACCGTCTCTACATCGCCCCAGTCTGGAACTGCATCCAAGTGCCTTAGTTCTCCAGCTGTTGTTTCCACGCCCGCAAGTGCGGCGAACATATTTTCTCCGGTCAAGTTGGATAAGCCGCCAGACACCAAGAGTTCGGTGGCTACGAACAGTGTCGGTACTGTCACAAACTGCCGACACGAGCTTTGTGACAATGACGTCGACGATGACGACGATGAGGAAGAAGATGACGATGACGAAAGTGTTTCCGACGAAAGCTCGTCGACCTCCAACCAGAAAGACGGCGGCAAATACTGTGAATGCTGGCGCTGCGAATTCTTCGGCCATGCTGACGTATGTCTAATCTTCTCATTACTGTCACCTCGTAGCTCAGTATGAACGCACTATAAGCTGTTGTAATTTTCGTTCCTTCCTTTTTGTGTGTTTTTTTGTTCTTTTATTGATGATAGTAATAACAATACTATGATGCCTCGTGTGGGTCCGGTGCTGTAAGTAAGTGGGTAGGTGTGTAAGTAAATAAGTAAGTGACAAATTTACGAAGCGCCAAAACCAGAATAGGCCCTCTCCGTTTTCAGGCCGGACGTCGTAGGAGGCGACTAAACCTGGGTTTAGTTTTTTTGTGTTCATTTTGTGTTGTACATTTCTTTTGATTGGTGCATGTGTGCTTTTGTTGTGTTAGATTTTGTTTTTCCCATACCAAGCCAAGAGATTGACTTGGGAACGTCTCCAAAATGACCTGTTTTGTCGAGTGGGATGTAAAACTTTAACCAGTACAATACTGTGATTTATAGTGTTTGTGGTGCTGTCATCATGAAAGCCATTGCAACGGTTCACCCGGTTCATTTGATGAATGCATACTGAGTGCTAGGTGGCCACCAACCTTCAAACAAAGCCATCCATCTTGGACTGCAAGTTTGCTGGTAGAGGCTGCCACAGTCCGCATCTCATGGTGCTATATGTGCAGATAAGTACAAAAGCACATGGGCAAGAGGAAATGGTGATAATAGAAACAAAACAAGTGCTCAACAGAAGCTGAGATGGGCGACCGTTTGGCCACAGTGGAAGTGTTTTTATCCCTTTGCACGTAGCGATTGACAGTGTATACTCACGATTTTATGAGTATGTTCATGAGTAAAATTCTCTTTTAATCTGCATGTATATATCTGTCCTCTCTCTAGTCTGTCTAGGCTTAGTGTTGTCTGACATTTTTGGCGAATAAAAGTGGTCAATAGACATGGGCCGAAAATTGGGGGATGTGCCCCTTTTTGAGGGGATGATCTGGGTCCCCATCTAGCACAGTGTCGTTTGGATTGAGGCTGACCTCCGTACCAAGTGGCATCTGGATCCATCGAGCCATTTGGCCACAACAGATATGGACTGAAAATTGGGGGGGCTGTACCCCTTTGGGGGAGGGGCACCTTGGTGCCCATCTAACACAGTGTGGCCAGGGCTGAGGCCTACCTGTGTGCCAAGTTTTATCTGGATCCGTCCAACCATTTGGCCACAGTACAGCAACGTTACAGACAGGACAGACAACGATCCGATAGCATAGGGCCAACCGTTTTACAAACGGTCATCCAAAAGATAAAGAAATTGGTTAAAGTGGTTCGGACATTTAGAAAGAGTGAACACTGAATGCTTGCCAGCTTAAGATTTGCATGCAAGTCCAAGTAAGAACACCTTAGGTTGTGACTTCAGAGTTAGAATTAGTGCGTCTGTTGGCGATTGGTAATAAAACCTTGATTGTGTTCATTTCAGTCAAGGCACTAAACTGGTTGTCATATATGGCCTTGTGTTTGTTATGTTCACTGTAGCCGCCAACTGTGCCCACCAGTAAAAACTATCCAGAAATGAGGGAGCGCTTACGGCTACGATTGAAGAAGAAGGTACCTTACAGTTTTCAGCTTATTTCCAAAATGTGCCAAGTTCATTGTTATAGTCGTAACTGATACTGTGGTGATTGTATTTAAAGCACTGAAGGAAAGTATGCAGACTGTTCCATGCATTAACATTACATGCAGAGAAGAATATTTTCAAAGATCATGAGGAAACCTGCAGTTGTTCTTATCACATGCATCATGATCAATGCATCATCGGCTATTTGACAGCAACATTGTTGGCAGAATGAATCCAGTGTAGACCACCGTTCAGCTTGGTCTTTGAGCAGTTATTATCGTCGCGTAACATTGCCTGTTGTTTGCTGCGGAACACCTGTGGTTGGTTGTGTGGCCCCCAGTTTTTGCGGCAGTATTTGCAGTGACTTTGGTTTGTCAGAAATTCAGTAACATCACAGGAAGTCTAATGCAGCTTGCTGGATTACGGAGCCGTGCACTGGGGATGAATTTGCTTCCAGTTATTGTGCCACTGACCTATAATGATAACTATAGCTAGCAAGATTAGACTTATGTCCTCGGCAACAATTAAGTTAGTTGGGTGACAGGAAGGACATACAGTCTGTAAAAATCCGTGTTTCTTATCATCAAAGGTTCTCCTCTGACGAAACCAGCATATTTCTGTGCCTGTCCAAAGCCAGGATAAATTTTTGGAGGGTTGCAGCAAGAAGGGAATCCCACGTTAAAATGGGGGGTTGATGGAGGAGGATTGCTGATTAGTCTGGATAGAGTGGTGCCCACCCGCATTATTGGTGTATCTGCCTCTTGTTATCCGGACCCTAGCATCATAAAGTACAGAAGAAGCTTCCTTCTGGCACTGGCTTACCTGGGTGGTCACAGAAAAAGGGCCGTAGAACGGTTGTGGTTGTGGTGGTTGTTCTCTTCTGAAGTAGAGGAATAAAACCACATTGGAGCTGGCTAACCCTAGTTAACCTGGAAAATGGCTATTAAAATGGAGGTAGGTAGGTATGTAGATAGTAAACTCTAGTGTCATTTTGAAAAACGTCTTGACGTCTGGTTTTATCTGTCAGAATGAGCAGCAGAGCAATGGTACGGAGGCTGCGGTGGCGCATGATATTGCCGCCACTGTTGAGACCCTTCATGACATGGATGTGGATGACCTGCTGAAATATATCAACGGTGATGACAAGTCCCAGGCCAAGGCGACGACACGCAAAGCTGCCAAACGTGCTCGACAAAAACAGAGAAAGGTGCCAGAGTCTTTTATATTCAGACTTCATGTTGACTATTTATTAGGAAAATGCTACAGCATGGTAGTGAGCATGTTTTCTATAAAAAAAGTGCCCCGTGTAGGCCCGGTGCACCCTCTTTCCCCCTTGTCCATTCACTTCACCTTTTGCTCTTTTTTTTACTTTTCCCCTTTCCTTTTCTCATTCACTTTACCTATTTTCTTCTTTTGTCCATCCCTTCCCTTTATTCTACCAGAGTTGTCCCACTTTGTTTCCAGGCCGGAGGTCATAGGAGGCGACCGAACCTGAGTTTAGTTTGTTTATTTTATGTTATCTGTATTCCTTGGTTAAGTAGTTAAGATGTTTTCTGGTTTTTTTTATTTGTTGTATTTGGTTTAATTTGGTCTTGCGGTGCGATAGTTGTCTTCCCCTGTTGTAGGCGCTAGCGTAATAATTTAAATGAGCCTCTCGATCCCTTTCCCTTTTCGGGTGGCTGCTGAACAAAAAGGCGGCCAGGGTTGAGGTTAATATGTCGCCAGCCTTCATTCACTGGGTAAGAGGATAACTCCACTCCTGACCTTTCGTCTCTGGTATAGCTGTATTTGTGCTGAAAAGGGATGTGAAACTCCAGCCAACCTATAAAAAACTTGTCGAGAGTCGGTATTCGATGCTGGCTTGTTGTCGGAGAGCTAGTATAAGGAAAGCAATGCTCTTTCTCTCAGGCATCTGGTGGTAGATGAAGAAAGGATGAGGCCAGGCCACAGATTGCAAGCAGAGCTTAAAGCCCTGTTCTTAAAAAGCGAAGGAAGTAAACCGAGGGTGAAGCAGCTAATCGAGGTGCTCCTAGAAAATGGTTGTTAAATGGAGGAAGATAGTTGGGTAGGTGTGGCGTGTTTATTATAATCTTTTGACATCTGTTGTTGAGTTTCTTTGTACACGTTTGTGGTTCATTGGTTAAGATGGTCAATTTTTTTCAAGCTGACTTGATTTATGCAGAGACGTCTCTCGAGTCCTCGGTGAATTCTCAGTGAAGTCTTGAAGGGCAAGCGGTACAAATTGTTCCAGTGCTCCGGGAAATATCCCCACTCCTACCCCGGCTTGTTCTTGCCAGCCTGTAAAATAGTGGTTGGTGGAAGACGTTTTCTGGAGCAAACGTCTCCCGCCACGTTATACATTGGCAAGTCTGAGCTGGTGAACGGTGGAATGTGTGATGTTGAATGGTGTTTTCTGATTCATGGATAAACAAATCAAAGACACGCTCGGCAGACTTTCATTTATGTAGTAGCCAGCGTGTTACTGGCATCAGAGAGCCAATGTAAAGGAGCAATGTCCCATCCATCAGGAGTCTGTTGGTGATTTATCACTATCATGCTGTGCTCGTGGCCTGTGGAAGTTCACCCAGTTAACTTGATGGACTCACTGCCAGGTGGCCACCGACCATTGGGCTGCGAGTCCGTCCTTAGTTTGACACCGTTCCATGGCCTGTCTGTTGCAGTGATATGATGTGAGAGGACTGAGAGGTGATAAGTTGTTGATGCGTTGCTGTGCCAGGCTGCCGAGAAGCTGCAAGAGAATGGTGCTGTACGTGATGAAGACCAGCCTGCCACCGTATCTGCCAGCGCAGCCAGTGTAACGAGTAGTTCGACCGTCACTACAACGGGCAGTAGCACCGTCGCAGTGTCAGTTGAATCGCAGCGGGATACTCACAGTAAGAAGGCTACTTGTTCACAGAATGGCACAGAGCTGTCTGTTCACAAGTCAAACGCCCTTGCTTCAGCATTGGCTGTCACTGCAGCCGACCAGTCTCGGTGCCATTCTGGTCCTGGGGTCACTCATCCACCACTGAAACCATCATCAGAACTTCGAGTTCGAGACAAACCTGGTGCGGAGAAGACGAAAACTGCCCAGCAACACGTGTCGTCATTTTCGTCACGCACGACCGACACTAGTCCACAGATTTCCACGAAAATGGCGAAAAGCAGGAGGGGTCAGAAGATTGGGCAGCCGCCGGAGGTGGCAAACTCGGCTCCACAGATAGCAGGACAGAAAACCGCCAAGCAGCCAGTTGCTACGTCCTCGTGTCGCAGTTCATTGCCAGCAGGTGGCGTGGCGTCCAGATGTGCTGCTCATTCAGGTGGCATCCACGCATCAAGCACAACATCGGCGCGGGCTGAGACTTCATCAGCTGTTGTTGCTCACCTTTCAAATGGACTCGTTGCTCCTGCTGGCAAGGCGTGTAACAAGGTTGACCACCTTTCTCAGACTGAGACCACCGCGCAGCACGGACGTCCAGCAAAGCCACCGTCTCACCTGCCCAACGGCCTTCACGTTCACGCAGACAGAAGTCCCGCTAAGACCAGTCTTCTTGCGCAGAACGGCAGTGACCGCCAGCATGGATCAAAACATGGAACAGAAGCGACAAATGGACCTTCATCCAGCTCTGTCAACAAGAAGACTTTAAGGATGACTGACGTCGTCGCCGTTGAAGAAAACGGTCACGCTAGAGCATCAAAGTCGTCAGAAACCATTGTTCAGCCGTCGTCGGTGATAGATATGAGTCTTCAGGTGAATGGACACACTGACCAGGTGACTACTGGTACAGCTGCTAAGGGCAAGAAGGCTCGTCGTAAAGGCCGAGGAAAAGAAGCTCTTACGTCTGTCGGTTAGTTATTAGATTACATCACGTTTAACGTGCATAACTGCTGATATTTAATGTTACGGTATGGAGACGGTGCAGATAACACCATTGAGGAGAACTCTAGCGTCTTCTCCCTAATCCGAATGTGCTAGTTGCCTTCAGTGCTTTGACACTGTTGGTTGGGTGGCAGGAAGGGCATCTGGCCTGTAAAAAAATGGGATGGTGGAGGTGGGCACTGGTTAGTCCGGATGGAGTGGCCGCCAGCCGAATGGTTGGTGTGTCTGCCTCTTTTAATCTTCCCTTGCACCATAAAGTGCAGAAGTTCTCTTCTGGCACTGGCTCACCTGGATGGTTCCGGAAAAAGGGTGTAAAACGGTTGTGGTGTGTGTGGTGGTACTGATGTTTGATGGTTTTTGTCTTTTGCTGTTAATAATAGTAAACCATTTTGTACACATATCCACGAGTTTAACGAGTATTTTTAACATAAACCTGGGTTAGCCGATTGCACCTTTGATATTTCTTATTGTTTATTTAGGACCTGTAGATGACACTGGGTGTTTCTTCAGCTTTTAGTATTATTAGTTGGATGACTAAATGTTAAACAGTTACTGTATTTTTCTTTTGCAGTCTGACATTGAGATAAAACGTAAAATTGTGGGTATTAATTTTTAAAAAATCACTTTTGTTGTAATTTTTGCCGACTACTTGGTAGTGGTTCACCTTAAGATGGAAGTGTCTTGGAATTTCAACTTTTGTTGTAAATAAATTAAACTTAAACTTCTAAAAACTGGAATGTCCATATAAAGGCTGCATTGCGCACACGTGGTCACATTAACTTAGCTGTTAAATGTCGTTGCAAACAGCAGTATTGTGCTGATGGTAGTATATTGTTATTGGTGAAATGTGTCTTCAGATGACATTTTCCTGCCTAAGGAAGTGGAGTCTGCACGTATGGATGACTTTGAACGAGAAATCGAGGAATTCAAGAGGTTGGTTGTTGTTCCATTTACTGATAACTGCGTGTTTTATTCAGCTGAAAAACTCTTTTAATGAAAACCAGAACTTTCAGTTTAAGTTAAGCTGTTGTAGGTTCAGTCAGTATTTCAGTTGTAAAATAAAAGGTATCAGAACTTTGATTCGATTCCCTGTTCCTACAGTTGTCGTCATAAAATTTGAGTGTAGTGAGTAAATCGAAAAGAACAAGTGGAGCACTGTCTTTGGTGAGAATTAGGCTCCACTGGCGATAATGTCAAACATGTTTAACTGTTTTATTGCCCCGTGTGGGTCCCAGGCCTGTAAGTAAGTTGGTAAGTGTCTAAGTAAGTAAGTAAGTGACAAATTTGTGAAGCGCCGAAATAAGAATAGGCTCTCTCTCGTTTTGCAGGTCGGTTTAAAGAATTTTAGACCGGAGCCGCCGCCGTCGGTCGACCGTCCTAAAATAATTTCATTTCAGCATGGAACCACGTCTAAATTATTTTAAAGAATTTTAGGCTGTTTCAGTGTTTTATTTTAACATGGAACCACGTCTGAAATGAAACAAAATTATTTTAAAGAATTTTATTTTAACATGGAAACACGTCTGAAATGAAATAAAATAATTTTAGCATGAATATTCATGAGGCAGTGTTGCAGCCAATCGCTGCATTCATGTACTGTAATCGTCACACAGCAGCGGGCCATCACCGGCCGGCCATCGCCGGCAAACAAACATGGGAAATTTCCGCGCGCAGCAGGCACCTGAGCAACTAACTCCGCCCATGGGCGGGGTTGGCAGGGTTTCGCTAAAATTATTTTATGATGGAACCACGTGTGAAATAAAATAATTTTAGGACGGTCGACCGATGGCGGCCGCTCGGGTCTGAAATAATTTGTTTCAGCATGGAACCACGTCTAAAATTATTTTAAAGAATTTTAATGTTTTATTTTAACATGGAACTACATCTGAAATGAAACAAAATAATTTTAGCAGCAAAAATTATTTTATTTCATTTCAGAGGTGGTTCGATGTTAAAATAAAACACTAAAATTCTTCACAATAATTTTATTTTGACATGGAACCACGGCCTAAAGCGCTC
>Ga0056133_10000187_pt1 | contig 13589 bp, 8 predicted proteins | sample WorMetGr2BELIZE1_FD_67351 | JGI IMG/M metagenome (GOLD analysis project Ga0056133, IMG submission 67351) | Marine gutless worms symbiont microbial communities from Max Planck institute for Marine Microbiology, Germany - Inanidrilus... ... | reverse complement strand
AGTAAAGCACCCTGACGACACATCTTTTAACATTTGCTTACTTGGTATTTAAGACACCCCTGAGATCTTCACTGATTTGTTTGACTGACTAAAATTATTTCACAAATGCCCAAAAGTGAACAAAATATCTTCAGTCACAAACTGTAATTGTATCTGTCAACACAGCACCATGAACTCAGAATTCTAACAGTTATGTGAATAAGACAATTAATTACAATCACTGTAGTAATGAATAAAGTAACGGCTACACACCCATTCAGGTTGATTGGATTTTCCACATCGAGTGCACGGTTTATCTTCCACTTCTTCAACATCAGCTTCTTCTGCACATTTTTCTGCAAAGGCGCAAATCTTTTTTTTTCAAATTAAGCAAACAAAAGTACAGCAAAATTCCTTAAGTGCTTTGATACTGCTGGCCATGTTAGAACTTAGAAGGGCACCTTTTGTCAGCAATACCCACCGGCATGAACCTTAAATAACTCTGTATCAGCAGCTAGTTAAACAAGAGTGAAAAGCAGTAGTTAGGCAAATACGGTCCAACATCATCTTAGAGCACTACTACAATGTAATTAAAATTACAGATAATTTTTAAAGGTAATTTAGCACATTCTCCACATCCATTGCCATTATGATTTATATAATATACTGAATAAATTAAAGAATTTCCAATTTGCTGTCTTTTTCACTTTTGTCTCAAGAACGGTTGTAGGACTTGGACGATATATATGTCCTTTTCCCAGACTAGCAACAAAATTCCCCAACATTCCATGACCTCCTTAATTCTGGGTTAGTGGAGACACTGGATAATACTTAAGATATTTCACTGTTATGTTGATTTTCTGTTCAACTCTGGCGCAAATGGTGACAAAATTCGACCCTAGGAGCTGGGTGCTGATGTTAACTGAAGTTAACAATGATACACAGAATGTAGAGGTGTTGTAAATGCGTAGACAATAGTTTACAGGGTAGCAGGCATGACAGTGTTAGTTCATTCAGCACCATGCAAAAAGTAACAAATAATTCAGCATCTAAACAGTTACCGCCAAGTCAGGCTGGTTTCACAAATGTGAATCTTTGGGATTCTTAAAGCACGTTTTTAACTGGGTGGATGCTCTTCCAGTCGCCCAATCGACACTGACAAGACGCAGAAAGTTAGGATTACACTCAAACTGTCACAAACTGCACAATTTGGAACAATAGGCTTGTCAACATGCACAGTTCATCCATTATTCGTGACACAACGTCAGTGATCATAGGATAAAACCGGAATTACCTTTAATGGCTGCCGCACGTTTAGCGTTGCGGCCTCGAGGAACGTACTCAGACCCGTCACTCTCGAGATGCTCCGACGACGACGAAGCGTACGGGCCGACGTCATCCTCCTCCAACTCCGGCTGGAACAGTTCATCAATCGCATCTGATGACGACGACTCATCGCTGCTCACTAGCGTCTTCTTAGCAGTTCGGCCCTTCGTCCTCCGCGACAAACCCTTCTTGCCGGGAACAAAATCGTCATCGCTGTCGGACTTGCCGCGCTTCTTCTGCAATTTACAGCAAACTCGTCAGTTTAGATCTACTTTCTCCACACTCCAATCTCTACTGCAAACCTCTTCAAGATACACATATGCCATACGGCAAATGAATGACTGTAATGAGAGCAACATACGGTATGATATGAAACTGAAAGTACTCGGAAACTAAGGCTGAAAAAATTCCGTCATCCAAATAAGTACGAAATGATCCAATTTGATAATCTACAATGCAAGTGCACATTCAGTGTTTGGTGACGAAACAAGACAACTGTGCTAATCAGCTTGCTGCTGCTATCTGCTGGTACAACCCACTGCAGCACAACAACAACACATCAGGAACTGAGATATGCTGAGCTGGAAAAACATTCAAGCACCCAGATGCAGCTCAATCCCCAAATGAAGCACATTATTTCGTTGAAGCCTATCTAATCCAAAAACTTCAGGAAAATTCTTTAAAACTTTTTAGTTCATCCTGTTGCCAGAGACACACAAACAGCACAAGGTAATGCATAACTTCCTTGGTAAAGGCAATGAAACACAAACTAGGCACGGGCATCACCAGTCAGCATAAAGAGAGATGGATGTTCACTACCCTTACAGTGTCAGTTGGTGGGTCATCAAGGACGAAGCCAGTAAGTGGTTGTTGGTTGTCCATCACTGGGGGTCAGTGCTTCAAATTCCATACAGTGCTTGGCAGGAAGGGCATCTGGCCCATAAACACCCTGCACCATTTACCTCCAAAGGTTCCCTTCTGGAACAACTATAAGAGGCAACCCACTAACCCAGTTAAATCTGGAAGGTGGCCATTAAATTGGTGCATTGTGTGTCGTGGACACTGGCAAGACTCAGTCACAACAACCAAACGTTTCTAACCTTCTTTGCCTTCAACGCTGCCTGCTCCTGTAGTTCAGCTTCTCGTTTTCGCCGCTTTTCTTCTTTTTCGGCACGTTTTCTTTCCTTCTCTTCATCCTTTGCTCGATTTCTCTTCTTTGGCTGTTCCAAAACCAGCTGATCTAGTTTTCTCTGGCCTTTGTTCGCTCGTGCTGACCGCCGTAGCTCGATCAGAGGAATATCATCTTCCGACTGCGGCAAACTGTCACATCCTTCAGCAACCAGCTGGGCCGGTCTGGACTTCCTGCTGGGTCGACCAAGCTTCTTTGTTGGCTCGTAATCAGTTTCTTGCACTTCTGTGACTGAAGCACTGTTGGCGACGTTGCTATGTTCGCGCTTTTTGCGGCTTTTTTTGCTGGACTTCTTGGGACGACCCCGCGGCTTCTTCGCCATGTGTCTATTGGACACCAACTTGTCGGCAGGTTTAACGTCCGATTTGTTCTCATCCTTGAATGTCGACACCTCGGTGACATCATTGCAGTGTGTCTCTGTATGATTCTCGCATATATCATCCTGTTTCCCATTACTTTCAGTATGCACCGACCGCTCGTCAGCACCTTTATCTTCACCACAGTTAGCATTCAACACAGCGTTATCTGCAACTTCACCACTATGCTCAGTGCCTGTGTTGACATGCACTGATGGACCCACATCACTGCCGTCTGTGGCACATGAATTCTGTTTGACAGCAGAACACTCTTCCTTGGATTCACTTGGCAGACACTTCGCAGCTGCCGCACTGTTCTCCGTAGCACAGTCGACTTCTGTGTATTCTTTCTTTCCAGTCACTTCATCGCTAGCGTCGGCATCATCGTCTCGTGGAGTTGCTGAAACAGACTCGCGCTCATCCGCTGCGTCAGTTTTTTCTGCTGCACAGCCGCGGGAGTCTTCTGACGCAGTGCCAACCCGACAGTCTCCATTCTGTGCGTGTGTGCTTTCAACACTGGCTGGCTGACGCCGCTCAATTTCTTCACCGCTTTTCACTACAGCACCGACTTCACTGCCGGGAACGTGATTTCTCGCATCATTTTCATCACATGATTCCTTGGAAGTACCTTGGGCCACTGCGGTTTCCTCTGGCTGCACTTTCTGCAAGACAGAACTTTTTGGTGACGAGGATGGAGATGCTGGTTTCGTTCGGCCTGACTTTCTGTTACGTTCAGCGGCAGTTTTTAATGCCTTGTCTCGCTTACGTTTCGTCGGAGGTTCCTCCTCACCAGCAGAGTGAGTACGAGAGTCGGCTGATACGGAATCTGAGAGATCCGATTCTGTTACAGGTGCCACAGTGCCTTCTTCCGAGGACGACGACGGTATCCGACAGAACGACATACGCTTCCGTTTGACCGACGTCTTTTGTACTAAAAACAGAAACTCATCATTAGTAAACCATACAACTCACTGAACACATTAATATACAAGAACACACACCACTGTTTTACGGCCTTTTTCAGGGACCACCCAAGTGAGCCGGTGCCAGAAGAAATCTTCCTCTGGACCTTATGGTGCAAGGGACGATATAAGAGGCAGACACACTGACAATCCGTATGGGCACCACTCCATCCTGACTAATCAGCAACCCATCTCCCTCATCCCCCATTTTTACGCCGGATGCCCTTCCTGTTGCAACCCTCCCAATTTATCCTGGCTTGGGCCAGGCACCAAATATGCTGGCTTGCATATCCAGAACAGTGACATAGGAGGGTGACCACTTTCCAGACCACATTAAATTCCCTGACTTTTCGAGTAGGGGCAGGCAACAAATAGCACTATACTGTTTAACACTACCGACTTACTGAAAAGTACAATAGTGTCAACGATGACAAAAGCGAATAAAACTATTTACGCAAACGGTATGCTGCATCATAAAGTTAATGTCACTTGAAGACTGTTAATGGGGCGATTCCCTGCCTCTATGAAGCAGATTTAAGAGTTACCCTTTTTCCATTTTCCCTGACCACTTTGGAATTCCCTGACTTCTCCAGGTTTTCCAGGTGAGTGGTCACTCTGGACATGAAATCTCACACACCATTCATTTTCCTGAAGGACTGAAGCAATACTGGCTGGAGTGGATGCCCTTCCTCACACAATCAGTGATTCATGTACATGTATGTATCAACAGGAATTGGCTTGCCCGGAGTACAGTTCATTGCAGATGCAATGCTAAGACACTTGCTAATTAATAAAAAATGCAATTTATACTTTTTCATTGCCCTGTTTAATATCCAGATGCAACAGAGATCTGTAAATTGATGAGCAGAGCAAAAATGCATGGCACAAAATACTGCTAAGTATTCGTCAAAAATTTAACCTCTTTCTACACCGTGTCTCAAAAAACGTCCCACCTATGGCTTGCTATAACATTGACACACATGAACAGATTTCAATATTATTTGGCAGAAATGTTACCGATAAAGTAAGCAATCAAAAGGTGCTTTAATATGCCACCTCAAATAACTTGTGCTTCTGCACTACCTAGCAAAATGGGGAAACACGAAAATCACATTTTTCACTCAAATGCTGTATTGGTCGAGAGCGCTGCAGCAGTTGGACTGTGTTGCACGCACAGTGCACCAGTGCGCTGTCTTCCTGAAAGAAAAATTGTCATCTGTAATGTGTCTCATAACATCTGACATTTGTTGAGATAGTAAGATATCCCATTAATACTGTCCATTGACTTGCACTCAAATTGACAAAAAACAACTGCTGTCTTTTACACAGCGACCGGCACCGTCACAGACTTGGTTAACGTAGAGCATGTGGGTAACAGACAGCAGGATCCTAGGTCCTCTCTGGTGCATGCGGTCAATCATTTTGATAGTGTAGGGTGGTTCAGCTCTGACCAGGTGTTTTGTGTGTTCTTGGTAAAAAGCATGCAGCACTTAAGTGAAAAGACGCAATTTTCGTGTTTCGTGTTTCCCCAGGTAGTGCAGAAGCACAAGTTAGGTGAGGTGGGAAAATAAAGTACATTTTGACTGCCTACTTTCTGGGTAACATGTGTGCAAAAAATTATCGTAATCGAACAGCGAGTCAAAGATGGGACGTTATTTTTGAGACACGGTGTACTACGATACATTCGTTCTATATCAGTATTAATAAAGAATCCATAATAACAACACTTAATTAAACTCAACAATAAATCACAACTATTTAACTACAAATATAGCTGATGCCCCACAAACCAGGAGACTCGGGTGGCGTTGTTCCTTGCTTGCTAGTAGCACGTTTCTTTGACTTCTGTGGTGAAGAACATTTTGCCTGCGTAGCCGTTGACGCATCTGTCTTGGATTCAGTGCTCTGATCTTGGTCTTCACACTGAGACTCAGCCGATTTACTGATATTATCACAGCTTACTGGCTGGCAACGTGTTTCCGAAACATTACTTGAAGCTGTATTACTATCATTATCACTGGAACGCTGTACACTATCTACATTACCTACATTCACTGACGCAGATTCTGCATCAGCTCGGCAACTGTCATTTTCTATCAAACTATCAGCGTTAGTCTTTGAACACACTTTCTCCAGTTCGTCAGCTGGTTGAAGCAGACCCGGTCGGCACACACCGGACACGTTGGCACAAACTGACACACGATCATCTAACTGCGGAGTTGTTTCGACGGCAGGCCCGACAGCATTACTCCTGCCTGTGTCGCCATTGACAACAGCTTCGGATGCTGGCTGCTGTGTCGCAGCAAACTCCGCAGATTGTTCGCCATCAGGCTTTTCATCTTTCACTTTCACGCTGGCGGTCTCAGCTCCGCACACCGAGTTCTCTGACTTGACCTTCGCACAAGACGCTGAAGCTGTGCCATCCTCCGTAGCCAGCGTGCAGTTGACGTCGCCGTGTTCTTTCGGCTCAACTTTCACGCTTACACTCGTAAACTTCTCATCGTTCTTCATTTCACTGCCATTACCCGAGGAATCTTCAGATTTTTGCGTGGCATGCGTGAGAACTTTGACTGCACTGACGGACGCGGCATCAGAACTTGCCTCAGACACGTCGGCTTCGTGAGCAGCACCTTGGCCATAGACTACAACAACGACGGACAGTTCACAGCAACAATCACCACTTGGTAACTCAGGCCAATTGACTGAGTTAAAGTTTTAATTCCCACTCCACACAAAATATATCATTTCAGAGACGTTTCCCAAGCCAGTCTCTTGGCTTAGTGTGGAAAAACAAAACCTAACACAACAAGCACACATTCACCAATCACAACAAATGTACCACAACACAAAATAAATACAAAAAAATCTAAAGCCAGGTGTAGTCGCCTCTTACGACATTCGACCTGCAAACGGAGAGGGCCTATTCATATTTCAGCGCTTCATAAATTTGTTACTTACTTAGACACTTACCCACATACTTACAGCCCCGAGACCCACACGGGGCTGGTAACTCATGAACACACAACAGCTACAGCCATTTACATGAACCATATCAGTGGGTAGCAACATCACAGATCTGACATAAAAGGAACGACATCCCCTCCCATAGAAGTCAGGCAGTGGACAGAGACAGGACAACACTCCATGATATGCTGGCAGGCATCAAGAAGGGCAAAAAATTTTGCATCAATCATCCTCGAAATGATGGGGTGAACTGGCTAATCACGGTCTGTAAAATGACTGTTAAACAGGTATGTGGGTCTGTGCATGTGTCAGTATTCAATGTGCAGCAGTAGTTGTTGAGTCTTCACATGGTACTGTTTCACACCCGCTGTTTATTACTTCATAACAGTCACAGTCACAACAGTCATAATTTCAGATAACTCGTAATCCCAAAATTAAAAAAAAATACGGCAATTGAAGCATCATATAGTGTCTTAAGGCATTCCATAAAACATAGACTGCATGCAATGTCGATCAATAAAAAGAAGGAAACAAAGAAATTACTAATTATCAATAAAATGCTGCACAAATGGTTTTTATTCAGTGCTATGACACTACTGGGTAGGTAACAGGAAGGATGTTTAAACAAGTGCTCAGCAGTAGCTGAGATGGCCACAACAGACATGGGCCAAAAACTGGGTGGGGTGCTGTGCTCCTTGGGGGTGGAGCTGGGTCCACATCTAACACACTGTTGTCCCGGCCGAGGCCTACCATCGTACCAAGTGGTATCTTGATCCATCCAGCCGTTTGGCCACAACAAACATGGGCCGTAAATTGGGGGCTGTGCCCCTTTGGGGAGAGGACCTAGGTCCCCATCTAACACAATGTGGCCAGGGCCGAGAGCTACCTGCACGCCAAGTTTCATCTTGATCCATCCAACTGTTTGGCCACAATACACCAACGTTACGGACACGACAGGACAGACAGAGAGACAGACAACGGTCCGATAGCATAGGGCAAACAGTTTTACAAACAGTCACCCAAAAATCTCAGTTACTTTAATTATCGGAAAAGCTTCTCCTTTAGGAACCCTGTCCAATCTGGAATGAATAATTCTGGAAAGAAAGCCATCTGAAGACAGACACCTGTGTAACGGCCTCTTTTCCAGGACAACTTGGGTAAGCTGGCACCAGAAAGGTTAAACCAATCTGGATTTTCATGAAGCAAGAGATGATGGGGTAGCAGTGGCATAAGCTGGACCATATGCAACTCATTTGCACCTCGCTTCAGACAGACAGACACGTCGGCACCCCATCACTCAATTTATTACAGGCCTTCCTGATGCCAAACCAACAGCGTTAAAGCACTGAAGGCAACCAGGCATACAGTGAGTACAAACATGTACTCGCTAACATTTTGCATTCACGTTATGTCACCAGAACGCCACTATTGGAAGCCCGCAGTCCAGGCCACCACAGTAATGTTGGCAATGCCCCCCGTCGACAGCCAGTCACCGGCCAGCCAGCCACTCCCACTTGCAATATACGGCGCACAATGTTGAGAACGCCTCTGTCACCCGCCGGTCACTAATCAGCAATGCGCGCTCACCCTGCGTAAACTAGGGTTCGCGTTATGTTGCCATAGCAACGCAACCGGTGCACCAATTGCAAGCCCGCCCAATAGTGCACAACTAGGCGGCAGCCTCTACCACGACCCCAAGTTACATCTGGGTCCGTGCAGTAGTGTGGGCATTTGGCCGCGGACGCACACAAACGCCTCCGTCACCCACCCGACGGTCACTAATCAGCAATGAGTGCACACCCTGCGTAAACTAGGGTTTGCGTTACGTTGCCATAGCAACGCAACCGGTGCACTGATTGCAAATCCGCCCAATAGTGCACAACTAGAGGGCAGCCTCTACCACGTCCCCAAGTTACATCCGGGTCCGTGCAGTAGTGTGGGCGTACGGCTGCAGGCACACACACACACAGACGCGCGTGACCACAATACATTTTGCATCGTCTATGACTCACGCAAAACGTAATAAAAAAGGTTGGTTAAACAAAAAAACTGAAGGTGCATGTGCTGTACAACTGATCAACGTGCCTTCAACACTGGCGACGTCACTCTCAATGGTGCTCGGAGTCGCCGACCGACTCTTCTCACCAGCGTGTGACTTCTGTTGTTGCAGTGCTGCAATCAGACTCTGCAACTCAGTGCGATCTCTGCACAGACACACGGCAACTTGCAACTGACAACACGTGCATCTTTACCATCTAGAACAACAACCGACAGCTTCAGCAGAGTCACGGAAAATGATTTATGACATCAACATAATAAAGATTTGTGCATGCCATTTTTACTGCAAAATCACAGCAATTTTAGACATATGCTTCATTATAGGATAAATCAATCTCAGGTTTTCCAATCCATTATCTCAATCATACAGCCAATATGCTGTTCTTATATGCAGAGAATACAACTACTACTAAGTCTACTACTACCTGTACTACCAGTTCTTTCACTTGTTATTTAACTGACCTTTTCCTGCAGTTACTCCAGCCAGGTGAGGCAGGGTACTCTAGAACAAAACTTTTGGGAATAAGTGGATGTACAAGCCAGATAAGTAAGTAAGTAAGTAAGTTTATTAAACACTCTTGCAGTTAAGGAGCTGAATAGATAAATACGACAATCAGAAAAAAAACAATAATAACAACACACAGAGAGAAAAACATACTAACACACACAAAGTCACAGACACACACAAGTAAGCACTGTACAAAGGTACTACAGCAATCAAAATAGGAAATAATGAAGCCAGACGTTGAATGTAAGGAGTAGTAGGAAAACTAGATTTATTTAATTTTATGCTAGTTAGTGATTAAGGCCACATTGTATGAAGGAACAGTAGCGCTTCGTGCGAGTGTGAACTTTAGGATGCCCTTCCTGTTGCCAAAATGACAGTGTCAAAGCACTGAAGGGAGCTCTAACTAATTCCAACCACAGAAAATCACCCACTGGACCCCGTTCTTTCTTCATCCACCAACTGACTCTGAAGGAAAAGGACCCTGAACCATTACACCAGCTATCTGACACAGCATCCCACGTGTACACAGAACTACAGAATAAAACTCATAGATAACAACCGGCATGAACTTACGAGACAACAACTTGCCAAGTTTCGTTATGAACGTCATCCTGTTCCTCGCAATAAATGCGCATGTTTAAATCGTTATCCTGCACAGCAGACAGCGTACATGCTCTATACAGACTGACTGCAGAACGCAAAGTGGTTCACATAACACTGCACTTTCCTACACACAGAATCAATAATGTTTTCCAGTTTTTTCTCGTTACACTTATGCTTTGTCAAACTAAACACATCCATAAATATATCCATCTTAAGGATAGTATCAGTATCATGTAGGTATTCTAACCCTAGTGCCTTCAGTGCTTTGACGCTGTTGGTTGGGCAGCAGGGAGGGCATCCGGCTTGTAAAAACTGAGTGGTGAGGTACAGGCGTGGTTATCTGTCTGCAGCGAGGTGCAAATGATTTGCATGCGGTCCGCTGATGCCACTGCCACCCAATCATCTCTTGCTCCAGTAAAATCCAGAACGGTTTACCTTTCTGGTGCCGGCTTACCCAGGATGTCCTTGAAAAAGGCCATTAAACCGATGTACATGTAGTAGTAGTAGTATGTATGCTAACCCTAAGAAACTACTGTGCCATATATAACAGAACAAGATTAGTTACTACGCAGTATAGCAGCAGGAATTACCGTTTGAAACCAATAAGCCTTCCCCATAAAATCACGTCCTATAGGCAGACATCGTAATTCTTCAGACGGAATCATATTGATTTTCTCTTTAAACTTCACATTATGATCAAACTGACATTCCAACAAATTCTAAAAACAAAACATTACATGCACATAGGCCTACAGTCACAATATTAATCAACAATATATTCTAAAAATAAAAAATTAATACATTAATATATGCTGTCAAACAGTAAACTGATTATATTTGTACTTAGTATGACATCTAGAGTTCCCCTGTAAAAGACACAATGCTATACAATATATTCTGCATCACAATACCCTGCAGTAATTTTCTGCATTATAAAAAAACTGTTGGTTCGGCATATACAACATTCCACTCTGACAATGAAAAGTTCTCTCCAGGAAAAATTTTTCACCGGGATTGGCACATAAAAACTTTCCAGTTAAGCTGTAAAAACTGAGCCACATCCTACATCAGCAATCATTCGCACACAATGTGCACTGTGGGGTTTACAAAAATAACAACAAGTGGTCAAAGTAATTTGACAACAGGCCGCATCTCCGCCGCACACGGACACTTCAATCATACTCGTCATGTGGTACCAATGTGCACCCGATGTAACACATCCTTCCCTGGGCCCATCTGAGTCCACAACCCAAACAGCATTTCGATCGATTCAGCCATTTTTGCACAGCTCACGGGAGTGTCGTCGGACATGTCCGCGCATGTCTTTAGCCCTAAAAATTACCCCTTTTCATGGGGTGATCTGGACCCCCATCTAACACATGGTTCCTTAAAGTAAAGTAAAGTAACACGGATATAGCAGTTCGCTGACCGAAGTCGCCACACCGCTACTGGAACTTACGTGCCATATGGGATCACACAGTGTTTGTTACCTGCCACCCGGCAGAGGTGACATTCCAGCCTTTACCCCAGCTGAAGCTGGTACTCGATTTAGCGACCCCGGAGGGATGCAAGGCTGAGTTGACCTAGCTGGCTGGTTACATACCGTGATGGTATACCCGCCCAAAGACGGTCACCCATCCCAGTACTAACCGGGCCCGACGTAGGGTAACATCGTTCATGCGACGAATGACGCTAGCCACTACACCACGCCGCCAACCTTGATCCCACCTGATCCCATAGGACTACTACTTCCTTCAGTGTCTTGACACTGTTGGTTGGGTCATCTGACCCGTAAAAAGTCGTGCCCGATATGACCTATAATGTGTTTAGTGGGACGTTAAACCCTGCTCAATCAAACCCACCTGATCTCATAACCGAAACGGTATCTCAATAAGTTCAGCCACTTTTGTGCAGCTCATGGCAGAGTGTCCCTATAATTTACAATGGGCCTCCCCTTCCCCCCTCAAAATTGCCCCTTCCCATGGGGGATCTGGACCCCCATTAAATACATGGTTTCTTGAGCCCACTGAAGCCCAGAACCCAAATGGCATCTCAATCGGTTCAGCCATTTTTGCAGGGCTGACGACTGTGACAGACAGACCACGCTACTCGGTCTGTAACAATAGGTGGTATCTATGTACGTAGTACTGCGATGTGGCCTAATAATAATAAATAACCAAGATGCTATTTACTACTAGGAAGAGGAAAGCTTGAAGTAGCTAAAAGTTTAGAGAGAGGATGAGAGATGATGCCATGCTGGTTTCTTAAGATCACCAGGAAGTGAGTTCCACATGGATGTGCCAGCACAGGCAAACACCCATCTGCCACTTAATTACTTAATTACTAGAAAGGATCACTACACCACAAATTTTTAAAATCTGCACTTCATGTTGTTGAATATACAAAGAACTGACATTTGATATACTGGAACATGAACTCATGTTATCGCAAACTGTACACATTTTATGCAATAAAATAACTACAGTACAACATCAAAGAATTCAAAATTGCAGTCAAATACAAAAGCATGAAAATTCCTGCTACATAAATATTTATTAATTAACTACCTTCAAAACACGCAATTTTGTTGCTGTTTTGCAGCGCTGAAAACCAAGACTTTCCAGCTCCCATGCATCTATGTCTGAGTACGTGTGACAGAACTGAAAAATGTAAACCAAACAAACACAGCAAACTGGTAATACTGTAAATCTGTAATAAATTCATGTCATCATAAAAGTTTACTAAAAGTGACGCCTGACATTATTTGTTCATTAAGATTGTGCACACAAAATCATCTGATTTAACTGCCATTTTCAGGTGAACCGGGGTTTAGTTGGTTCCCGCTCAGCTTTCTTTCCCCACTAGTTCCGGAAAATAATCTTTGGGGATAAATGAAAGTTCTTTTTCAAGGCAACAGTTTGGCTTAGGGGAAATTTAAGGACTTTTCAAGGACTTTCAACTTCATTTTCGAGGCCTATTCCAGCAATGATGTACCACATTAGACAATGTTTATCTTTATTATATCATATGAAAACATTACTAGCATAAATTTAGTATTACTAACCACAGCCGTTACACAGCAGACTGTGCTTCAGTAGAATCTTTGCAAACTTGTAAAACTATTGTACAATGTCCAGTCCATAGAGCTTGAAATATTTACACACACTAACGCAAATGTCACATTTGATGTTGACTAAATTACGGACAGTTTTCCACGGCTTATTATCTATAAGCTGGACTTAGCTGATTCAGTTCCTTCAGTTGGTCTGCTTTCTCTCTTGCTGCTCGTCGCATGTCATTTGCTTTTGCCAGAAGTGGTAGTTTCTGCAATTTCTCTGCTTGATCTGCAAAATCATCAGCTGAAGCAGACAGAACCTCAGCATCAGTCTGCTGTGCCCTCCTTTTCACTTTCAACTCACTTACTTCATCACTCAGAGCTGTCCTCTTCTCACCTGCAATAACCTGCAATAACCTTCAACCTGTGCTTCTTCTGGTCTTCCAAGTAAGCTGAGTAAGTAAAATCAATCTCAAGTGTACTGGATTCGGGAGTGGAATATTTGCTGAAAAACTTCATGGTAACGTGCTTACGAACTACTCAAATTTAAGGACTTTTAAGGCCCTACATTGTTTTCAAGGACTTTCCA
>Ga0056133_10000185_pt1 | contig 13626 bp, 4 predicted proteins | sample WorMetGr2BELIZE1_FD_67351 | JGI IMG/M metagenome (GOLD analysis project Ga0056133, IMG submission 67351) | Marine gutless worms symbiont microbial communities from Max Planck institute for Marine Microbiology, Germany - Inanidrilus... ... | reverse complement strand
TCTGTTGTGGCCAAATGGCTGGATGGATCAAGATGCCACTTGGTACGAAGGTAGGCCTCGGCCCAGGCCACATTGTGTTACATGGGGATCCAGCTTCCCCCCACATGGGGCACAACCCCCCAATTTTCGGCCCCTGTTTATTGTGGCTAAACGGTCGCCCATCTCAGCTACTGCTGAGCACTTGTTTTTTTCTGTATTGTAAATATGCACTTAGTTGTCATAATCTTTATATATTAAATGCGGCAAGATGTCCATATGTACGTCCGCAACAGTGGGTATGGCCAGCTCAGTAGCGAATGACGTCACAATGAGAATGACGTCACAGTGACAATAGCTGGCTTAATGAGATGTGGCGATTGGTGACATGTGGCCACGGGTTGCACCGCTGTAGTAGAGGGAGGATACTGAGTTGATCCACACAGCAACTGATACTGTGATAGCTGGTCCGGGATTCCTATGCAGTTGTCAGATCTGAATGTCTCACGGTGCCAGCACTTGTGTATGTTCTACTGAAGGTTGTATGCCAATGCAGATGGTAGACATTTGACAGAAACCTTTCAGTTGCCAGTATAGAAGTTACAGTTGTGTCATGTGACAAGCTTACCGTTGTTGTCACACAGGATGAAAGGAGTTTTACAGTTATGACCTAGATGTTGGTGGTTAACTGCTACAGTATCCAGTAAATTTTTAATGTCATCATTCAGTCCGCAGAAAAAATACATACTAGAATGTGGGCCAAGCCCAACGTGATGGCCGCCCTGCCGAATATAGGTGGCGCCCTCTGTTCAATGCCGCACAGTTTGGCTGACGCCCACTGCTTGACAGCCTTGCATTAACGCTGCCAAGACGCGAAACCCGTTGAAATTTGCAGGGGTGCCCCAAACTCGGCAACAGATCTCAGCCACTTGTAGGCTGAAGTTCACCATATTATGGGGTCATGTGGAGGAGATATTGCTGCTTGACAAGTTTTTTTTCCGATTGTTGATACATGCCTTAGTTGCGAAGATATAGCCCGACAGAGTTGTGGGATGGTGCCCAGATGGTGACTTTTTGGTGATTTTTTTGCGTGCTGTATTTTCAGCGCGCCGTGCGCAGCACGTTTCAGACCTGCATTCTAAATTTGCACTAAGGCCACACCATGTATGGAAGTATGGTAGACATCCAATCTCCGACCGCTGAGATTAGGCGAGGAAAAAAAAGAAAGAAGAAACCACAGGATGAAAATATATATGGCCTGCCCTATTACATAGGGTGACCATAAAAAACTACAAGGATAAACGTCACTCTGAATTACAAGTATTAACTAGTAAAACTGTGAGTCAAAGGTTTTAAATATAAATTTACATCAAAAACACTGTGCAAAATTAATTCCTTGTTAGTATGTGACATGATTTTTCCAGACTGCATACTGAAAATGCCAAATGTTTGATACTGTATTAGTTCAGTAATTAAAAATGAGGAGCAGTATTAGGAGAAATATACACATGTCTTTCATTTAGGCAGTTCCTTTCTGCCAGTTTGCTTTCAAGTTTTTATTGTTTCTGTATTTGTGTTTGTCTGTTGCTAGTTGGAGCCTCTTGGATTAGAAGCTGATGACAGTGGAGCTTACATAATGTCAGTTTATGACGACACAAGCTATGGTGACCCAGTGGCGTCTAGTACTGGTATATCATTTATCAGCTGTTGAAATTGCTTGAACAGAGTTAACATACTGTACTGTGGCAGTTTTGTTTCAGTCACAGCATAGTATAGTGTGTCTTGATTTATGCTGAGTGAAAATGTTTAGATGAGGGATGTTGTGGGAAATTATTCTTCTTTATCTGATGTATGCTTGGAAACATTTTGTGAAATTCTGAGAGTTAACGACTTTGAGGTAAAGAAACACTGTTTATTCTGCATGCTTGCATGTGTGTCTGGATGTGCAGCAATTGGTTGCTTGACAAGGCAGTCGATGGATCCAGTGCATTGTCCATATTTGACATCTGTGTCTGATGGCTCCAATAACACTGGCCAGTTAAATGTTACTCACAGCACTGCAGCTGGTTCTGAGCTCTCCCATACTTTGCTAGCAGTAGATGTTTCTGGTAGTTTGCCAGCGAGCACAGCTTCTGAGTGTCTAGTTACTGAAGCTGCACAGCTGCAGCTTGATCCAGTGAGTTCTCTCATTGAAGACCGGTCTGATGATCAACAATCTCGTCTCACACAATATCCACTTTCTGATCTGTCGTCGGTTCTTGCTGAGCAGACACTTGTCGGCTCACAGACTGTGTGTGCTAATTCCACTGAGATCACTCAGTATCCACTAAGTGACAGTTCATCAGATGGTTCAGGACGTGCCGTGGAGCTGGCCAGTTTGCATCAGTTTCGTCTGAATGATTCTCCAGACAACATTACCACTACTGCACATTGTGAAATGGATAATGATGTCGTAGTGGATAGAAGCGGCCCTCGTGTCGGACTACCGGAGTCCAGCATGCAACGTGACGGTGAATCTGTGAATCAGTGTTTGTCAGTGAATTTTGTTGATAATAACGGCAGTGGATGTGTGACATCTGATGCTGCTGCTGCTGATATGAACGTTGCCAGGAGTGAGCTGTCAGATGACCAACCAAAGTGTGATGGTGATGTTGATTTCCTTGTGTCACTTGACACCAGCAGGAGCAGAGCTGTGTCATGTCCGTTATCTCCGACATACACTAATGATCTCAGCAGGACAGTTGATACATCAAACATGACACTGGGGCCTGATGATATTGACAGACGCTTAGCTGTGGGTACAGGTTCATTCATGCTATCACATGTGAAACACGCTGGTGCAGTGGCTGACATGGCTGGTCTTGACTCAGCTGTTGTCAGTTCGCAGTTGGCCAGTTGTTATAGTGGCAGTGAGCCTGTTACCGTGACTGATGCCTCTACCAAGACGTTGCCATTTGGTGCTGGCATGGTGCGCACAGTTGCTGACTTGCAGCATGCAGACTCATCATCCGTTGCAGTATCTCTGCCTGCAGCGGGTGCTATTCTGCGACCAGGAGATGAAAAATTGTCGGACTCTGGATTGTCGTCTTTGCCTGCCTCCAGTGAGCCGGGATGCATGCGTCAAACTGATGTGACAGATGATGCTTACAAAGCATCTGCTGCAGCTGCAGTGGTTGAGGGCAGTGGCCGTCCACTGGAACTGCCTCCCAGCCAGGCAGCTGTCACATCTGACAGTGCTGTTAGAAAGTTAGATGGAGTGACTACAGATGAAGAACAAACCAGTAATCAGATGCAGCAGCTGGTGATGGAAACATCAGGCAATAGTGCAAAGTGCTCAAGAAAAATGGCTGATGGTTCTGAAGCGTCAGCCATCGTGTCTGCTGTCCAGACCTCAGTGCTTGTTAGTCATAGCACTGCAGCTTATAGTAGAAATGACATCGCACGATGTGCAGTTGTTCGTGGCAGTGATGACAATGTTAATGACAGGTCTGTAACAATTGAGCAGCATGACACTGTTATGCAGGGTCACATTGTCAGTGACAATCACCACACATACAGTGCTGTCAGTAAAGAATCCGACAGATATAAAGCAGAGTTAGTAGCCAACGTTGAAAGTCAGTCACAGCACCTAACCATGACAACTGAGAAGCCTTCAGATACGACGGATGCAGATCTTGCATTGCCGTTGGAGCAGGACAGTGGAAGTGAGTTGGATGGAGATGATCTTGCTGAAGATGTCAAGATGATCCTAGCTAAGTACAGAATCAGACGTGCACCTATTGGATCTGACAGCATACCAGTTGCTAGCAGCGCGAACGTTGATAATGATTTCATGCCTGACGCTGTGGACACTCTGTCAAAAGATGCCAGCACAGTTCAGGATTTGGATACTTGCAGCAGTTCGTCAGGTGATACTCTTGCCAGTCGAGTTAAAGCCTTGCTAATAAAGGCACATAGTGAGAACCATGGTAAAACACTGCCGACAGCAGCTTCTGATGAGACATCACAGCATGCAAGCAGTGTATGCTCGGTGTGCAGTAGCAAAAACACATCAGTCAACTACAACAGTCTTTCTAGAGAACTTGACGAAATTCAGATGAATCTGGACAGCATCCGTAACAGTGAGAAGAGCTCTTCAGGCAGCCATCATAGCAGCAATGATTCACCTTGCGTACGCAGCCAAGTTGTGGATGAGTCAGTGAGACAAGAGTCGCTTGCTTTGCTTCTACAGCAGAAAGCAGACATAGATCAGTTGCTGCAGCATAGCTTAGTTGGTCCTGCTGGTGACAGCTTGCTTATTAATGACTGTGGATTTAGTTCAGATGCTGGTGCTGCCACATCAGGCGTCAAACAGATGGAAGCTGGTACGCTGAATAGAGAACTGGTTCTATTTGAAGACCAGCATGAACTGTCGCCATCATCTATATTGACCAGTAGTGGAACTGTTGAACCTCTGATTGCACTAAGGGCTGAATTAGACAAAGACCGTTATCGTGATTCTAACGTACTGGTCAACAAGGATTTGTTACTAACAAGAACAAATGTTAAGACTGCTGAGAGACCTATGCAGCTGCCAGTGTTGTTAAGTAACAGTACAACTTTTGGTCCAACGTCTTTTCCATACACACAGTTTGCTGACACATCACTGTCGGGTCAGATGGCACGCAAGTCGTTTGAAAGTCTAGGAAGTGGAACTGAGTTGCTGGATGCTGCTGATGACATCGAGGACACAGTGTCCAGCATTGGCTCACAGAATCTGCAACGCTCGTGTGCTCATGGGCTGGCCGATGGACAACGTGTGACGGACGGCAGCAGGGATATGTCTCACTCGAGTGCCATGGAAGACGCCATGCATGACACTGTCGGTGAAGTGTCAAGCATACATACCGACACACACCATTCTGACGCTACTAGTTGTACACAGCTTATTGACTGTGGCTCAGCATGCAGTGAGGTCACCGGTGTCGACGCTGCTGTGAAGCAGTTGCAACAGAATGTGTCAAACGTGTTTTCGGCTGACAGCTACAGTACTTCAACAGCTTCCAGTGAATGCCGTTACGACCGTGAAGCGGAGTTGTTGAAGCAGTTGTCAGTCAGAGCAGCAGCTGACCAGCAGATACCAGCATTGTACGACGATGAGTACCATCTGACAGATGCAGGATTGAATCAGAGTTACTCCACCAGCTGTGACTTGTCTCCAGTGCCAAAATGCAGATCATTCGACACAGTTACGTCCACTCACGCACTGTTCTCACAGCTTGACAAAGCGGCGGCAGAGCGGCATGATCAGACCACTGAACTGCAGTCTTCTGCTGCTTGCAGTGATAATTCTTCAACTCGGTCTTTTCACAGAAATGTGCAACAGACTGAAAATCTCAGTTATCTTCAAATTGAACCTGAGAAAGAGAAAGGTTATGAAATTTCAAACCAGTGCATGTCAGACAATGAAGATGGCAGAAGGCCATATATGCAGGAGCCATATTCAGTTAGTTCCGATAAGGAGATGTCGGCTTTTGGCGCCAAGTTTGTGTCAACTGCTTGTGTAGAGTTTACGCCACTAGCGCCACTGCCGTGTGGAGGTGACTTATCAGACAATGGGAGCTATGATGGTGATAATGAACTGCCATTCACGGTTCAGCTGAGTTACAGTGGTGATGGTGAAGTGAGGAGTTGTGGTGGAGCTGTTATGGGACAGCAGTTGCCAGTTGATGAGACACTTGGTGGCGGTTTGGATGCTGCTCCTAGAACTCATGCAGTCGTTTCTTATTCACCTCCCAGTGTCAATTTGCTGCAGCCTTATCAGTGAGTACCACATTGCTGTGTTCGGTCACTTGCCTGTCTACTTGTTGGGAGCTTTCATGAACAATACGGAGATATTCAGCTTGCCATACTTTTGCTTGTGTGGCCTGGTGCTGTAATGGTTATGGCGGTTTAGAGGTCATGAGTTCAATTCCTGGTCATTCCACTTTCAAATAATCTTAAGCATGTTGCTCACACATGTGTTTCTGTCAAAGCAGTATGAACAGGTACTGGTCAAAGGGCGGTGATGACGTGTGGCTGGGAAAGTAACCATATGTCTGGCGTTGCACTGGCTATGCGTCACAGACTTGAGTGGTTTATCCATCCATGGGCTCAGTGGCCTTAGGAAGGGAGATAAAGGTAAAGAAAGGTAAAGGTCAGATTCTTATTTATCGCTACTTACATGGTAAACCAGAACAGAGCGCTTTACGATCTCTGAAGTGGCAGTTGATTAGCAAGAGCCAATGCGGCTGCAGCACAACGCGGCCATCCATTGCACGTGCTAACAGACAATTAGACCCACAGTTGCAGCTAGCAAGCACACCACTGCTCCAATCAACCACACCAGTCCTTCACCCCATAACCATTTACCAGATGGCGCCACCCGAAGCGAGGTAGCAGATATCTGATTACTCTTTACTACTCATTTGTCGACCTCAAAAGGATGAAAGGCTGAGTTAGCCTAGTTGACTGACCTGTAGCGGATGGTTTACCCACGTAAGTGATCACCCATCAGCTGCAGGTCAAGCGCAGGACAGAGAAAACCTGCTGGCTAAAGACTGACATTCTACTACTGTGTGCCATGCAAACAACCATGCAAGCAACCCGTCTGCACTCCTACAAGGAATATGGCACCCTTTACCTTTACTGTACATTTGTTTGGTACTACCATAGGATAGCCTGTGTAAAGGGAGCAACGCCCCTCCCATCAGGAATCCGATAACAGGTGAAGAAAGGATGAGGCTTTGTTTCTTGTGGTGCTCTGACGTGGTTGGGTAATAGGAAGGATATCCAGCCTATAAAGATGGTTCTCTTCTGAAACAGGTGGAGGAATAAAACCGGGCTTGAACTGGGTCTCTCAGGTGACGGCCATTAAAATGGAGCTAGGTAATGTTTGCTAGGTCAGGTAGTTTAGTTTCACAGTGTGTATTTAAAGATTGGTTACTCCTGTCAACATGACTTGTACAGTTGAATGGGTGTTCTGTTTTCAATGTGTCCATGACTGATTAGTGTTTCTGGATTGGCTGATGTGCAGGCCAAGTGGCAGCAGTGATGTCTATTATGTGGACAGCGGCACTGACGAGATGTCAGCAGCAGTGAGTGAAACAACAGTAGAAAGCAGTCACACCGGTATGAATGTTCTGCTGTTCATAAACACATCCACGGCATTTACTGATTATATAATTATGACTGTAGTTGTAGTCATTTGTGGCTAAGCAGATGTGGCTCAGTGGGTAAGATTATGGATATTTGCACAGGTAAAAATTTTCGAAGTCATAAGTCATTGTTGTCATCACAGAAGGTCATCCAGCCAAAGTTGTTCCAGTGCTGTAGGAATAACATGAGTCCTCAAATGGGGGAGTGAATGACATTAAATTTTTTTAGTGTTTATTTTGAATCCAAGCATTATCTTGCCTTTTGCCTTTTCAGTATAGAACTCTAATGAACATCATAATTTTTAATTAGCATAATGCCTTGCTGGCAGTTTGAACAGTGCCATACTTCTAGCTACATATATCTGATTAATATAATATTTGTTTACAACTAAGAAGATTATTGTTTTATTTTGTCTAGTTTTGAGTTTAGACATAGCAGTGTAGTTGTAAGATTGAGCATGAAATTGACGATTGAGCATGAAATTGACAGACTGTGCAACCTTAGTAGAGTATTAAACCACAACGGTTTTACAGCCCTTTTTCCGGGACTTCCCGGGTGAGCCGGTCCCAGAAGAGAACTTCTGGACTTTATGGTGCAAGGAGAGATTAACAGAGGCAGACATACTGACCATCCGGCTGGGCGCCACTCCATCCGGACTAAATAGTAGAATATTAAACAAAGTTAATATTTATTCTAGCGTGTTGCTTCAGTAATTTCAGCAGAGAAGATATTGGGTGTTAGATTTTGGGCCGGGCCCATACCCATTCACTGCTGTGACAGTTGATTAGAAGTTAGAAGGGAATCCGGCCTATAAAACCTATTCCGGTTATCCCCAGGAAACTGGCTAACCCAGGTCACCTGGAAAACAGCCATTATAATGAAGGTGGTGGTAATTCATACCCATTTACTAACCAGTTGAATTATTGTGTTCATAGTAGCAATTTATGCTTAGAGTGTCTGCCATGAGTGTGGTAATCAGTGCATTAAAGCTTTGCCTGCTGATAGTGACATGTTGTGATCAACAGTTAGCAGTATAACATTAATGCTAACTCTTTCTGTAGTGTTTGCAGGCCGTGGAGAGAGTACTGCTGCGTTGTAAAGATGAAGACTGGTTTGCTGATGTGTAGGATCGGATGATGCTAAAGCACCAAATTTTCCTGCTGAAATACTTGGCTCACGAGCAGAAGCGCCCCCTGGCGTTGTTGGCATCTATAGCAGGCAGAAAGTATGCAGTTACGTGAATGAGATGGGTGTCATTAGTGAACAGCTGAATTCTGTAAGTTCAGTCTGCTGCTGACTTGCTGAGTATTCTTATTCTGTTCACAAATCATGAGTCTGTGTTCATTTGTTCAAAACATTTTAGTTGCATGTTTTGTCATGACTGGCTTGCACATATATGAATATTATTTTGATTTCATAGCCTTCAGAAATTTATATAAAATGCCTTAGAAGTTTGGCCGACACTATTCTCGCAGAATGTGATTGATAAAAGATGTATTTTTAAGTGATACATTTTTTGTCAAAGAAGTAAGAGTCCATTATGATTTTCTGTGCCATTACAAAGTTTCGAAGCAAAGGTGGGCGTTGAAAATGTAGGGTGTGAATATGACAGACCAAGTTGGAGAACATGAAAATGCAGGATGTGCAACCAGTACCCTATGAAGGGCTTACTACCAAGTGTGTACGAGTAGTCGAAATATTTACGAGATTAGCCAAGTATTATAACATTACCGTACATATATGTTCACTCTAAAATCACACCATAAACCATACCTGTGATTTATTGTAATGTATGACTAACACAGTGACACTGAGTCCAGACCTGGCAGCAACCTTTCTGTGATTTTAACTCTTTACTTTTGCAACTGTTATGCACTGAAGCCTGAATGCCATGCATAACACAGTGTTTATTTATTTATTTATTTAAATTCAATAGCAGGCTCGAAGCCCATGCAATACAATGATAAAAAGCCTAATAATATATACATAAAATTATGTTGTTGTGACCGGACAAGTTCTGCATACTGTATTTGGTATAATGTTTCTGAACATATATTTTGTAAAGTTTAGTGACATACATAATAATAGCAGGCTGTTATTAATTTTATTAGTTATGTCAAATGTAATTTAGATTTATGCTTCTTTATTATAGAGGTGAATTTTAAGAATAAGATATTATATAATGGGTTCTGTAGACTGTTGTGAATTTATTCCCTTACGTATATTTTTGAATGATATAACAGTTAGCTGATGTTGCTTACTTTGGCATAATTTTATAATATTCATAGCATTAACGTGATTTATAAGTATTTGAAAAATAATTGATTTATAGTGTGATTTTAGAATGAATAAATATGTAGTGTTATAATAATATTTGGCTAAGCTCATAAATATTCTGACTTCTCTTACATACTTGCTGGCAAGTTCTTCATAGAGAACTGACTGCATGTCATGTATTTCCACATCCCGCATATTTGTGTCCTGCAATTTTGTCTGTTATTTTTGCATCCTGCATTTTAAGTCCACCTGAAGTGAATGTTAAGTTTTACGGAAATTACTCACTCTAGTTGTGTTTGCCTTCAGTGCTTTGATGCTGTTGGTTGTGTGGCAGGAAGGGTATCCTGCCTTTCTGGTGCCGGATAACCCAGGTTGTCTTTGAAAAAGGCAGTTAAACGGATGTAGTAGTAATAGTAGTAGTAGTAGTCACTCTAATTGTAATTTGTGCCTGTGACTGCTTTGCTCTCTGTTGGCAAAGTTGTCTAAATTTAGTTTATTAACACTTCTGAATGACTTTACTGCCACAAAAACAAGTTCAGTTATTTGTGGTAATACATCTTATACCTGTGGAAATGCATCTTATTCTTTGTACGTTTATGATGGTTTAGAGTATTAAGATAGAAGCTGTACGTAATGTGCAGCAGATTCGTCGCTGGAAGTGTCCAGTAGATCTCAATGAGAAAACGGTTAAAAGCAGACAGTGCTACAGTTCCACTTGGTGTTTGACACTGTTGGTTGGTCGACAGAGTGGTTGTAAAATCCTCTTCCAATTATCTTCAAGGGTTCTTTTTCAGGGACTCAACCTGAGTAACTTAATAAAGAAGACTCACTAAACAGAGCTTGAATATGTACTGTGTTGTTGTCATGTAGGAAACACGTTCTGGTTTGGCCCTCGATGGTCAGCAGTCACACAGTCTGAAAACTTTGTTGGCTGACAAATGTCGTGAAATGGTGCAGGCGGGGTCTGCTATGAAAGCACAGGCATGGGCGAGTGGCGTCAATGCAGTGAATGCTGACACAAGCAGTACTGGTTATAGTGGTTTACCTCGTCATGTTCTGCAGTCACAGACGACCACATTACTACAGCCAGCTGATGCACAGCCAGCGACAGCGTGGCTACATCCTGTGGTTCATTCTGCGATGCAGCCGTCTGTCGTTAACACTGCAGCTCTCATCGCATCTTCATCACTGCCTTGCGTCTTCTCATCATATAACACAGCAGCTGAAAGAGCAGTTGTTGACAGTGTGTCAAACCCACAGTATTCATATACAGTCCTAGCAGACAGCCTTACCCTCGGTACGCCAATGAAACGTGTTGACAGCATTTCTGCATCGGCTGGACACACGAAGACCTCCACCAACGATGCTGTTTCTGTGAAGAATCCTTCCAGCAGTCGTAGATTGCATGACAAAAGTAACACTGTGGATGGCCGAGGACGTGATGGTTATATGTCAAAGCGGCTTGATGGTAAGTTTGGTCTGCATCCACAAGTTCAGTCCATTGCTGACCATCACAGTGAGGAAGCATCAGAACTGCAGGATAGAGCTGCAACCGACTTTAGAAGCGTGCAGCAGCAGCCAACAGGAGATATGGTCAACATGCATGCTAGTTTGCATTCAACAGCACTGGACAACCAGGCTGTAGGTCAGGTGAATGTTAATGCTGAGATTTCGTCTAGTTCCCTGACTCCAGCGGAGACTGTATCCAGCCACTCATCAACTGCAGAGTATGCCACGGCAGCTGATCGTGCTGTAGATACAGATCGTGTCCTGTTATTTTTGCCTCACAAAAATACGAGATTGAATGAGCTTTGGAATCGATTTACTCTGGACTACACTGTCTGCTGTCCACATGCCACAGACTCTGGTAGCGCTTTCAGTGCCAGCAGTGTGGAACAGACAGATAATGGTGTAGTTGAATCCAGTACACGACGATCCAGCTATCAACATTCTGAGCAGTCCTTTGTTTGTCATGTGACTGGAGACAAGTCACAGGGTGCTAAGGACCATCAGAAGCAGCAGTTCTCAGCCGATGAGCTTCAAACAAGCAACTTACTTGGTCACAGTTCATCAGCTGCAGGAGGCTCTACTGCTAATGTGCATGCAGGTCATCGTGGCTTATCCTCCGGCAGTAACACCACTCCACAGCACATTACAAAACCATTACACGGTTTACACGAGGCAAGCAGCCACATGGAGAATAAATCGGAATCCAGAAAACCTTCAAAGTCAGGTGATGCTGGAAAACCTTCATCGTCTGCTGTCGTTCCTGTCAAACGTGCATGGATAATCAAAGATGAGACGCTTCCTGTTGTTCCAGAAGAATCGACTCTTGACTCTGTGTCTTCTGATTTTTTGTCTGCCAGCAGCGTTGATGACATGGGAAACGTCATTACGTGCACCACAAAACGTCGCCTTCCCAATGATCCCAAGTTACTTCGGCTGCAGCAGAAGATTGCACAGCAGCGTGAAAAACACAGGATAGTACACAGAAATGAGCTGCGTAGGAAAGAGCACATCGTCAAAATGGAGCTTGCGCTTCAAGAACGACAGAAGGCAATAGAGCAAAGGACTCGTGGTGTACAGAAAATGGGGGATGATCATCCGTCATCCAGCCAGCTAGAAGTGACAGCATCAAGCTCGTTGTTGACGACATTTACTGGCAATGATTCGGATGTGACTTCATCTGTGCAGCTCACAACTGACAGTTCACAGTCTCTGTCGTCATATGACACATCTGCAAGTTGTCTGTGCCGTCAAGCTCAATGTGGAATGCACAGAGTAATTAGTCCGAAAGAAAACAGTGTTTTGCCGCAGAAACAACGCAGATCTGAAACTACATTCAGACCAGATTTGCGGGAAGTGGACTATACAAAGATGAAAGTTACAAAATCAGCACCGTCATTGCTGTCTCGTGAGAAAATTTCACATGAGCAGGAGAGAATTGCTGCAGTAACAAAGAATGTTAGGAGGAAGGTAGTCTTGTCCAGTGCTTCTCATGGAACTCGCATTCCTGAGACAGGAAGATCGAAGAATGCTCAAGGTGACCAAAGAAGTCGCTCGAAAATCACTAAATCCTCGAAAATGAACAAACCTTCCTCACAGTCGAAAGTCAATTATTCAAATCGTGTTTTGACAGAGGAAAATAAGCCAGTAGCTAAGGAACGTGGTATGCAGTCTAAAGGTGTGCAAACTACTCCACGTTTGAGAGACAGTCGAGTGTTGTACGCTAGCACTGAGGTCCCATGTCCTGCCAACTGGAGTCATTTTGATGAATTGGGCGTCATTTCGCGTCATCATGTGTACAAAGGTCAACACACGAGCAGTCTGTCGTCAAAGATCTTTTCGACAAACTCATCCACTGATGCTGAACTCCTGCAACGTCTCAAGTACAAGTCTTGGGCAAAACAGCCTGTTAGAGCTTTTCTGCCACGTGAGTTATTTGTTCATCGTTGGTGAAACTGATATCTACTTTATTACCTGTGTGTTTGTGTTTGTTTGTGTATAGCATGACTTTAAACATAATGGGTGGATTTTCGTGAAATTTGTGTAATAGGTAGACTGTGGACCAGGGAAGAGTTGACTAAATTTTGGAAGGTTTGGGTAGGGTTGGTGGTTAGGGTTAGCATATCTGCAGCTTGTCGATAACAACATATGGTATTACAGAGGTATGAGCTCTACCAATGCCCTGTGGTTTGTATCAGCCATCGGTCATTGGTTGAGGAGATGGATGCCTGTTAAGACCTGTGGGAGTTACTGGTGGCATCAGGAAAGGCATTGGTCCATATTTGCTTCAGTTATACAGAAAATTCTCCACCTTACAGGTGAGCATGTCCATGTCATTGAACAGAGAAATTTACAGTATTAAGAGGTATCATTGTCCACCTTGCTGCCTGTAATAAAAATCCGTAACAGAGACGGTGCAGGTAACACCGTTGAGGAGAACTCTAGCGTCTTCTCCCTAATCTGAATGTGCTAGGTTCCTTCAGTGCTTTGACACCGTAGGTTGGGCAGCAGGAAGGGCATCCGGCCTGTAAAAAAATGGGGTTGGTGGAGGTGGGCACTGGTTAAAGGAAAGGAAGAGTATTTATATAGCGCCTTTTTGCACCAAGGTACACACAAAGCGCTCAGGCATGGATCACACAGTTGTACCTGCAAACAACACCATGCCTGCCTTTCCTTCGTGGCGTTCACCAG
>Ga0056133_10000182_pt1 | contig 13699 bp, 5 predicted proteins | sample WorMetGr2BELIZE1_FD_67351 | JGI IMG/M metagenome (GOLD analysis project Ga0056133, IMG submission 67351) | Marine gutless worms symbiont microbial communities from Max Planck institute for Marine Microbiology, Germany - Inanidrilus... ... | reverse complement strand
CAAATCGCCGGTACTCGCCGGTACACGCTCGCCGGGATTCAGTAAACAAATGCCGATCTTCGACGCAAACGCGCAGCGCTCAATACTAAGAAACAAAAATAAACTTAAAGTAAACTTTATTAGAGTTGATATGCGCTAAAAAAAAGTACTTTTTAACGAAAAAAGTGACGAAACTTAAAGATAAACAAACTGAACACCATAGAATATCTAACCATCAGGACAAAACAGACAGTCACACACACAGACATACCGGTACTCATCACAATACTTTTCAACTGCTCCCACAGGCGAAGTAACAATTAGTTGCTAGTTATAAACATGGGCAGCACTAATTATTAATATGATATAAATATCAAAGACGGATACAAGGAAAGAAAGCCACGAGAAAGAGAGTCATCTGAAAAGCAGTACAGCATTAAAGTGTATGATAAAGTAGAAGTTTCAGACGTTTGAAATTCTAACACTTCCACAAACTAGGCATAGAGCGAGTACAAGCATGTACTCGCTAACATTTTGCGTTCACGTCATGTTGCCAGAATGCCACCAGTGGAAGCCCGCAGTCCAGACTACCACAGTAATGTTGAGAACGGCCCCCGTCGATGGCTAGTCACCGGCAAGCCCGCCACGCCCACTTCCCATATACGGCGCGCAATTTTGAGAATGCCCCCGTCACCCGCCAGCAGCGAGCGCAGACCCCACCCAGACGGCTGTTCGCACTATGTCGTCATATCGTGGGATGGATGCAAGCTTGTAACTAGGGTTCGCGTTATGTTGCCATAGCAACGCAACCCGTGCCCCAATTGCAAATCCCCCCAATAGTGCACAACTAGGGTGCAGCCTCTACCACGCCCCAAGTTACATCCAGGTCCATACAGTAGTGTGAGCGTATGGCCGCGGATAGACAGACAGACACACAGACGCGCGTGACAAACAATACATTTTGTGTCGTCTACGACTCACACAAAATGTAATGAGATTAACAAATGTGTGGACTTAATAACGATGTACAACGGTCATTGCAGGTTTCACTATGACAATCTGGGACAACATACTTTGCTGCTTTCTGTTTAGGTCTCTTTGCCTTTGTCTCCTGTTCCTGAGTATCAGCTGGCAACTGCACATAACACCAAAATACTTAATAGTACTAAAACACTAAATCTGCTAATAGCACTATTATACTACCATGATTCACATTTATACAAGAAGTAAAAGTAAAGTATAGACTGCAAAAAAACTGTTCAATTGCTAAGGTTTTTCTTATGCTCAATGTTTTAGTGTGTTTTACATTAATTTTTATTTCTGAGTCCTTGCAGAATAGACCAGTTAAGGTTTCAGCATGTCAAATACTCGCACATCGTTGACTGACTGGGTTAAAGTTTTACGTCCCACTCAACACAAAATAGGTCATTTAGTAGATGCTCTTCCAAACCAATCTCTTGGTGCAGTACTGCAAAAAAACTAAACCAAACACAACAAGAACAGAATACTCCAAGCTGAACTGAAAAAACCACACAAAATGCTAAACCTAAACGAATGCAGAAACTAAACCTAAACCAGCACAAATCTTTAAGAACGGCTCACATGTATGTGTACTGTGCATGTCACTATCACTGTTTAACTGTCATACACAACACAGCACAGAAAAGTTCTGATAATCTTCCCTCTTATCCTCCAGACTGATCGACTGAGTTAAGGTTTTACATCCCAATCGACACAAAATAGATCATTTTGGAGATGCTCTTCCTAGCCAATCACTTGGCTTAGTACTGAAGAAACTAGACCTAACACAACAAAGCAAATAACACTGGAACATAATGGCACAACACATAAAAGCAAACTTAAATCTAAAGAAACTTTATCCAAAACCAACAGTCAACTTTGAGAACAGTTCATGTGTGTGTGCATATAACTGTACACAACTGTCATACACAACGCAGCACAGAACAGTTCTGATAATGTTCCTTCTTATCCTCCAGACAATCATCATTGCTCAGATGATGTCTACTGGAGAGGAGGGGGACATCATATAATACTACAAAACAGACTATTTATCTTCAGAAGAACTAAGCAAACGACAGGACACATAATATCACTCCAGTTCTACAATTAACTCGAATCTACATATATGCATCAAGTGTAAAACAGTTGTAAAACAGACTGCATTCAGAACAAATAAGCAGTAAATAGAAGCCTGGTCACCACCTCCTTCAAAATTCCACCATCTGGACCGTGGAATCGAAGCTTGCATATCTGGCCGGCGCAGTCTGGTGTCAGGCAATTGGTATTCAGAACGTCCTAAACACAATCACATACAAGTGCTTGTGGCACTATGTACACAGAAATACCAACATGCTATGAAGGACACTCATGTCAAACAAACTAAAATTGTGAACTATAAAACACTCTCTAATAGAAAGTTAAAATCACCAGTGTCTTCACTGAGACAATCAGTTGAACAAACACACATACACATATCCATTTCCACTTGCTTGGAACAGCTGGGGAACCCATAACATTTCTTCAGCGTGAACCTTTGAAAAACACTGAAGAAGCATTTTTTTCCAGGCCAGATGCCTCCCCACGAGAGAACCGGAAAAGACCACCAGGGTGTCCACATATCATGTGCCTGAACACCATCCAGTGAGATCTGACAGCCTACAACCTCACACTGAACGAAGCAGTCGATTTGGCTGAGAACTGCGATCTGTGAAGGCTGATGTCTACGTATGGTGGTACGCACTCCTAGTGGTGCATGCCAGAAAAGAAGAAGGACGCCGTCTTGATACCATACAATAGTGACAAAGCACTGGAGGGAATTCAGTAATCAATTAACTAGTAACTATGATCATGAAATGCAATTATTTGGCGACTGACACCAGACGAGGTATATTACATTATGCTGTAGACTTTGTGCCTACAATTCACCTTGTCCAGGCGTACATCAAGAACTGCTGACTTTTGCAGACTCCAGCAATCACGGTGGAATTCCACCACACATTTCTCTTGACAATGTACAGACACAAAACCCTGACAGATGACCACACACAGCTTGAGATATATTTTATGTTCATGAGCAGTAAATTTCTTGCAAGTCTTGAGTTTAAAAAAAAATGGATCGTGCACCAACAGTGTCTGTTTTCCTGAGGAATCAGTATTAATAATTTACAAAATTCTAAATTGTATTACTCCGCTACTTAACTGCATTCTCTGCTATCCATAACATGATGTGTTACTACAACAAGATGCTTAAAAAAGCTAAAACTCGTTAATGACTCATGTCATATGCTTGCATGAATCTTAATGTATCCATAAAATACAGCAGCATTTTTAGCAATTTCTGAAAACTCGTAAAATCTACAGTTACAGCATGTTCCAGAACCCATAAATGAGTTCAAGAGACCTTAGTATGTATAAATCACTGTGATCTAGATTGCAACCACACAAAATTGAGACCACATCTACTTTAACTACCACAGCAAGTACATCTAACTAAGCAGCCGGATGATAAACAACTTATGGGTCTATTTCAGAGCATATAAACATTCGCTGCAAACTTTTCAACACTAAATCATAAATACACAAAAGCACACAAATACGGCAAGCAAAAAAACACAGACAGAGAACCTTGAAGTCAATGTCACTAAGATAAATTTGTCGTTTGAAGTGGCCGTCACAAGCCTGGAAGCGGCACACTGCATCAGGCAGCGGCGGGGTTCGACATAGGAACTGCAAGTCTTCAAGACGATCCTAGAACACAGAATGTCGAGCCAGTTAATAGCATCAGAGATCACACAATAAAGGTAGCACAGTGTCCCTTCACTCGTGGGTCAGAACTTTCTGGACACAGAAGGAAGAAAGAGGTGATTTTCCCGGACTGGGGTCAGTGGCTTGAGTTCCCTCAAGTACTTTGGAGGTGTTGGCTCTCTCTCTTAATGGTATACTCTTCCAGAGTGTAGTGGTGATCACAACGGAATGCCAGTGTTCTCGAGAGGACGCCTTCTTCCATGTGTAGGAAGGACCGACGTTCAACGGTCTGAGTCAGACTCCATGGTTCTGAACCATGTGTGATTGGATCTTCCTAGAGTCATTTCCAGTCAGGCGGGAGTTTGCGACTTGCAGCAGCAATGGCACAGTGATGGTCTTAAAGGGCAATTCAACCTTGAAAAATATATCGCCTAAAATAAGCATTTATGATAAACGAAGTTATGTATCGGTCATTAAACTGACGATGCAGATAAGATATAGGAGAATTTTGACGATCAAATTGCTGATTTCGCACTATGTTTTCCTCCATGGAGGCGGAAGTAGTAAGCCTAGTAGTTTATTTGTATATCTGTGTTTATTTGTTGATGTTGACATCGTTACCAAAAAACTGTTGTTCATATGTTCTTTTGTGCGTAAAAACACGCATTGTTTCCACTGTCTGGCAGGAAATTCCGCAATCATTCGATCCACATCTCCAACCCTTTTCGATACGTAATGCTTTTATTAACAGTCGATCTTCAACAGTCAATTACGCATGGGTGACGTCATAATATTGACGTGTGTAAAACCTAGTAAAGATATCGTTAAAATGCATAACTCTTGCTGCGCATAACCCATTGAGGTAAATGCGCATAACCACGTAAACTCTGAGCCATGTTTGACCTGTTTGTTACGTTTGGTTACGTTTGTTTACCGAGGGAGACACTCATCATAGATAAAGCAATAAGATAGGCGATAATTTCGCTATCAAATTAAGTATGTAAAATGTTTCAGAAATCGCAAGTTTTCTTAAAAACCGTATAAAATTGGTTGACCGTAAGGTGATATTTGTTAATTATTACATAAAGCAAATAACCTGACTACCACTTTATGTTAACGTTTAGTTCCCCTTTAATTGCGAGCACCGCGTGAAGTGTGTCCAAGTAATCCCAAGTGGTGCACCACTACCACGTTGGAAAGAGGGGGACAGACACCCTGATACTGCCTGACTTCCACGTTTGATACATGATGAGAATAAGGAGCTGTTGATTGTGGTGATAGGAATGCATCCGGCCCACAAAGACTGTGGTAATTATTCCAAAGGACAGGTGGAGAGGAGAAACAAGCTAGCAACTGAAAAACCCAGGTTTAAACCTGGATTTTTCAGTGAATGAACCGGGTGAACCCTTGCTTTAGCTCTGCCATGAAGACAGCTACATTACTGGATAAGTAGCAGTTAGCTGGGGTTTAACGTCCCTTTTCAGCACAAATATGGCTACATCAGAGACGAGCATTACTGGATAAGAACCATAAACACATCGTAGCAGCAACATTAACAGGTAAACTTATATAACAGTGCTAACAGCCTCTGTTATTTTTCCAGAGTTATTTTTACCCAAAGTTGGAGATGCGGTATCCTACTTTCTACATATTTCAACTTTCCAGCTAACAGTATCAAAGTACTAAATGTACAAATTACACAAATATGCTAATTTACAGCTTCATTGAATTTCCAGTGTGTTTCCACCCTTACTACAAAATATAGGTCAACTCAGCCTTCCAATCTCCAATAGACTGAGTATCAGCTTTCAGGATGGATAAAAACAATAAATGGCAATAGTGGATGTGGATGGTAGAAGCCCACCGGCAGACTCACAGTCCAAGTCAGTTGGCTTGGTCTGAGGGTTGGTGGCCATCTGGTGCTCAGTCTGCATTCATCAAATGAACCGGGTGAACTCTTGCTTTAGCTCTGCCATGAAGACAGCACCATAAACACTACTGTATTATTATTATTATTATGCCACATCGCAGTACTATGCACGTAGATGCAGCCTATTGTTGCAGACCGAGTAGCATGGTCTGTCTGAGTCGTAAGCCCTGTAAAAAGGACTGAACCAATCGAAATGATGTTTGGTTGTGGGCTTGGATGGGCACAAGGAATCATGTATTAGATGGGGGTCCAGATCACCCATGGGAAGGGGCAATGTTGAAGGGGAAAGGGCGGCCCATTGTAAAGTATATGCTCTGCTATGAGCTGTGCAAAAATGGCTAAAGCAATCGAGCTTCTGTTTGGAATATCGACCTGGGTGGAACCAACAAAGCACATATTAAGTGGGGCACACTGGTGCCACCTGGTGAATATCACTGAACCGTCCATGTGCTGCGGCGATGCAGCCTGTTGTCAAATTACTTTGACCACTTGTTATTATGATGTTGCCTTCAGTGCTTTGACACTGTTGGCTGGGCGGTAGGAAGGGCATCCGGCCTGTAAAAAATGGGGATCGCGGAGGTGGGCACTGCTTAGTCCGGATGGAGTGGCGCCCATCTTGATGGTCAGTGTGTCTGCCTCTATTAATCTTCCCTTGCGCCATAAGTCCAGACGTTCTCTTCTGGCACCGTCTCACCCGGGTGGTCCCAGAAAAAGGGCCGTAAAACGTTTGTGTGTGTGTGTGTTATTATTATGTTATTAAGCAAACACTGACGTCTGTGACAATGATAACAGATAGTGCCATGATACCCTCAGAGTATGTACTGAAGACACATCCTGTATAACAGTCTCAGTGCCAGGCCAGTAACAGTCTGTCGGAACCAAACCACGTTCGACCAAAGCTAAACCATCCTCCACTGGCTGCGCAGCATCCGAGTATCTATCACACACACACACACACACATACATACATAGACTGGCACAAAAACAGGGCTGGTAGCTAGTATGAAGTCAATAACGTGCAGCAGTACTATGTTTGCCCACAACTCTGCCGACCAAATTTCAAAATCCTTTCCCCACGACTCTTCAGCAAATTTTCAACGGTCGTCATTAAAGACTGCGTCACATCACACATTTAAAAAAGTTGAAACACTACCTTGCTAAATGTCTACCACGTGACTCAGTGGCCAATGGTCCGTTTTCTTTGCACCACACTGTGTCTTATATGTACATGCGCCACAGTTTTCTCTTTTTTCCAGGCTGGACTTTATTCAAGAAAGAGAATTCAGCATTAGAGAGCTGGCATAAAGGCGACAGCATCCCTTCCCGCGGAGTCCGGCAGTGGCTCAAGGAAGGACAAGACTCAGTGGCTGGGGTCAGTGCTTTGTGTTCCCTTCAGTGCTTCGACACTGTTGATTGGACAAATCCCAAAAGGTTCTCTTCATGAACAAACGGAGAAAGACTAGACAGCGTGGTGCTGATTTTCCCACCGGCGTAGAACTGGCGGACGACATAACTGCATTATTTACTGACTACAACTATAATGACTCACCAAACAAGCACCGCACGCAAGCCCCAGAAAACACCCACTGGCAGCCATGAAATGGACCCGGCCGCTGATGCTGCATGTGTTTGCAGTGAGCGCACCCGGGGGGTGTCGGCAGTGCTAAGCGCATTTTTTGTCCCGGTGACCTTGACCTTTGACCATGACATTCAAACTCGAGCGAGATTTTTGTACAATGCACCTAACCGCCAGGTTTCATCATCCTACGTTTATTCATTCGGAAGTTATCGTGTTGACAAACAAACAAACAAACTGACAAACAGACGCTGCTGAAAACATCCACCTCGCTTTGCAAGGCTACGCCGGTGGGTAAACCGAGGTGGAACTGGCTGTTAACCTGCAAAACAGCCACTAAGATGGTAATGGTGGTGGTGGACGTTTACTACCAGCCATCGCACAGCTTACCGGTTCTGTCGACAGTATGCACACGACAGTCCATAGAAGCCGAGAACGTGAAACACTTCTTCATGTTCGTCGATGATGCGCTGGAAATGTGCCATGCCATCCTGCACCGACTACCGCATCAAACAGAGCAGTGACAGCAGTAGTACACAGACTTGTATCTGTGCATGTTATCACCGCTATCATCTATCACAGTACCGCACTCTCACCACTTTCCAGACCACATCATATTTCCTGACTTTTCCAGTTCCGCGCATTAAGTTCCACAGATACATAAGCTGACCTATTAAAATACAGAGAGATCATAGAATTAAGAATACATTGATTATTTAGAGCCAATTGTGTACTATATAACTGTGGTACTGCCATAGCAAAAAGGCAAACAAAGCTAAAACTCTATGGTTTATTATTCAATATCTTTGCCCTTCTGGGCTTGCACAAACTGATTACGGTTTTCCCTGACCACTTTGCAATTCCATGACTTTAGCACCCTGTACTTACAACGGCTGACCGGCTGATTAGAATTTAATGGCATTTTCAACATAATTTAGGTCATCCTGTGCCCTGACAACTATAATTAATAACTATAAATATAACTGCAAAGTCTCACTGTTGACGAATCCATACTGAGTGACTGAACAGTTCACTGATATTAGTTTGTAAATCGTAATTACATCGAGAATGACCGTCAGGTGTATATTCTGCCAGTGCACATTTTACAGTAAGTAACGTTAGTACACTCCTGAGTGTGTCCAATGCGTAATCTATTATATGCGATGTTGATATGACAGAGACAGTTACGTAAATGGACATATAACACTCTTGCAGCAACTAAACCGTCTCTATGCAGTAAATATCACCGAGACATCAGCTACTATGACATGGCATGTCAAATCCAAACTAAATTTCACATAATGCCATCAGACATGTGGGACAAGCATTACCTTAACGGAAGCCAAGTTGAACTCTGACACGCCAACAGCATACAGAAGAACAGCCATCTCAGAACCTTCATACTAAAAACACACCCGGTCTTCACATGTAACAGTCAATACGCAAGCTCAAACATTGGTTACCAAACTGCGAGGTCATCGACAAGGGAAGAATTTGCCACCAAAAACACTTCCAATCACTGTCTGAATAACAGTGCATGGGCATTACATGTTCTACAGAACCATACTATAGAAATCAATACCTACTTTACTTACGTATTTTCATTTGAGCCACCAGGTTACAGTACCTGCAGGTCTGAATGCTTGGCCAGCAGAGTCAGAGCTGTTCTGTAGTGCACGACTGCTGTCTGATACACCTCGGACGCACAAGACCTACTGCCTTGCTCCAGTGACTGATGAAAATGAACCGTCGCCTGAAATACATGACACGAGTTGCGGTTTTATCAAAGCTTATCTATGGCGAAAAACTATTCAACTTGAGCTCGCGCCATGATGAAATCAGTGCAGCGACACAGAATAATTAACTCACTGACACCAGCTCCCCTGGCGGTGATGCCCCGAACTAAAGTACATAATTTTTACCTGGTGTTTATTTTTACTGCATGGTTCTTGGTTGGAAATGACTGCAACTATATGACTAGCGGCCACAACACAAGTACTAAAGCAAAAGTCAATTTACACAACACACAATAAAAGCGGCAAACTACATCAGTAAACTTCCATACGATAGTTTCAGTAAACTTCCATACGAACGCACAAATATTCAGGGGCACAAAAGTGGGCATGGCACACACAAACATGTTTGCAAAAATGGCGTCCAATAAAAAACAGCCAAAGTCGGACAGCTTTCCAAAGAACATAGATAAGCTTTTGTTTTATTTTCCAACACAAAAACGGGTCGTTTCAAAGACGGTCTTCTCAGACAATCACTTAGCACGGTACTAAAGAAACTAAATCCGACACAACATAAAACACAGACATGCATCAATAACCTAACAATACTACAACACAAAATAACCATAAAACCTAATGTCAGGTTTGGTTGGTTGCCTTGCCTTGTCGGGCTGGAAATGGATCCGGCCTATTCTTACAACCCGTGTGCCGGCACTGAGCAGCAGATTTTACAATACACTGCTCAGATAATGCCTACAATGCTGCATCATTTTATTTTTATCTTCATTACTGAGGAACTGTGTGTCCTGCATTCACCAAATGGTATTTTTCTACCACTCCTAGTGAATAAGACTTGCTACAGCAACCTTATCAAAAGAACACAGCCAAGTGCAAACACTCAATAAAACTGTCTTGGATGCTGAAACAGAGTTGATCACAGTGGACAAACAAGAGCCACAGATGTCACACCTGTGTCTGTTTAACTTCTTCCCTGGAGGTACTACAGGTGAGGCCATGTGCTCTAAAACGGAACCTCTGGGAACACAGGCTTTATACATGTCAAATGCCCTTCTTATCACCCAACCAACAGGCTCAAACACATTCAGCCACAGACAGACATGGCTAATAATATTGTCAGTACCAAGTATGACAGATATACACCCATTTCACGGCCTCTTTTCGAGGACAGCCTGGGTAAGCCAGCAGCAGCCGGATTTTAATGAAGCAAGAGATGATGCGGTGGCAGTAGCATCAGCTGGACCATATGCAAATTGACTGAGACTGACTGACTGAGCAAAGGTTTTACATCCCACTCGACACAAAATAGGTCATTTCGGAGATGCTCTTCCCAGCCAATCTCTTGACTAGTACTCAGAAAACAAAATCAAAACCAGGAGAAAGATTACATGCAAATCATTTGCACCTTGCTTCAGACAGATAACCACGCCAGCATCTCATCACTCAATTTCTAACAGGCCAAATGCTCTTCCTAACGCCCAACCAACAGTGTCAAAGCACTGATGGCAAGTGGTCAGTACTGAGTATGTATCAAAAAAGTGCAGAGGACACTACCTTGTCAATTGCTGACATGGTCTCATCCGTGATAGATGAGGTCACGCTGTCCACCTCTGTACTGTCCTGTCATTCACAGACACAACACAGCGTCATCACGCAGTCTTGCACAGCAAACCAACACTGCCAAATGGTTTCCAGTAAACCGTCGACTAGTTTACAGGCAGGTTCTGGTTTCAAAAGAGAAAACCCAACCGAAGAATTCTGTGAGTATAACCAGCGTTTCAAGTGACCTCCGCCAGCCACACACAGTTAACATCGCTGTTATCTGTGCCCACTCGGCACAAAATAGGTCACTTCAGAGATGTTCTTCCCAGCCCGTCTCTTGACTTAGTACTCAAAAACTAAACCTAACACAACAAAAGCAAGCATCAGAAGAACAAAACAGCACTAACAAAAGCAGACAGAACAAGAGGCCAAAGATGTTTTACCAAACACAAACTGCATGCAGGCCATAAAGGGCAGAAAAATGCCGTTTTTGTCCCTCGTGACCTTGACCTTCAAACTCGTCCCCGGGGGCAAGGGACCAAACACATCTTCCGTGTGAATTTGGCGCAATTTCGTTCGGCGATTCCGGAGATATTTCATACACAAACAAAAAAAGCATAGACTGACAGCGCCAAAAACATAACCTTCCGCAGTTCACTGAGTGTGGTAAAAACATACAAAAAGCAAACCTAAACAAACAGAACAGTTAACTGTAAGAACTGCTCATAAATGTGTGCATATCACTGTGTAATATTGGAGTACACAACACATCACATAACAGTTCTGACAATCTTCACTCTTATCCTCCAGACAGTCGTCATAGCTCAGATGCCATCTACTGGAAAAGAGGGGGCCACAGCTAACATCAAAGGTGTCTGATATTAACAACTTGATAACTATTCAGCACGACATATCCATGCTGAATACCATATTTTTCGTATTGCAACTTTACCACAAATAGTTAACTGGTTGGAGAAAACTGCAATGAAATATAACGGACCATAAATACACTTTCCTCCATTGTCAAGTTCCGCCAACTCTCCCCGTCTGGACATGTTGCTCGAATGAATGAGTTGTCTAATGCCAACAGAATTCTGTTTGCACAACCACCGGATAACTGGAGAAGACCCACAGGGAGGCCACGCTCCACCAGGATTTGAAATGTTTGCCACGACCTGTCCTCATTTGGCACGGAGCTGCCAGAAGCCATGGAGGAAGCTCAGAACCGACCTTTCTGGCGGATGTTAAGGAAGCACAGTGCTACGTACTCATAGTGAGTGAGTGAGTGAGTAGTTTCTTAACGGCACATCAGCACATTATAGGCCATTCAGTGCCATAAATGGTGGATAGCTAGAGAATAAGTACGTACTCATAGCACACTCACACTGGATACGATAAATACACCTTGTAGCTAACAGGAAGTCGATACCAAGAGACTGACGGAGACCAACATCAGCAATTATCAGGCTGCACATCAGTACTACGTACGTTGATGTGGCCTTGTTACAGATGGAGTAGCATGGTCTGTTTGTCATGCTTGTAAGCCCTGCAGACACTGCAGACCTGATTGAGATGCCATTTGTGAACTTGGATGGGCACAAACGTTAGACAGCGGGGTGTCCAGATCACACATGTGCATGGGCAATTTTGAGGAGGAAGAGGTGGCCCATTGTAAAGTATAGGAACTTTCTACTGTGAGCTGTGAAAAAAATGGCTGAACCAATCATGATGTCGTTTGGGATGAGGACTCAGGTGGGTCCAAGAAGCATGTATTAGATGCGGGTGCACATTGGCGCCATCTGGCAAATAGGACTGAACCGTCTATGTGTGGCGGAGATGTGGCCTTTTTGTCAAATTGCTCTGATCACTTGCCGTACCTTTCTTCCGAGAGCACAGTCGGGGACGTCGTCGTTACAGCCCAAGGAGTCGTTGTCATCACTGTCAGTAAGATCAGGCGCCTCTTCATCTGATTCCACGCCATCGGCGAGCACATCAACCATGTTGTCATACCTATGCATCCACCAACACCACGTCCAACAGTCGGCAACCAGTCCATAGGTTCATCACCCCATCATCTGCATCTAAGTTACTTAACTAATTACAGATACAGCCATGAACCTACCAACCACCACCACCACAACCGTTTTACGGCCATTTTCCGGGACCACCCGGGTCAGCCGGTGCCAGAAGAGAACTTCTGCACTTCATGGTGCAAGGGAAGAGTAACAGAGGCAGACACACTGACCATCCGGCTGGGCGTCACTCCATCCGGACTAACCAGTGCCTACCTCCCACCGCCAATAAACGTAGGCGAAAACCCCACATTACCCACTGAATGAAATGCACTAACTCTACGCAGCAGCAAGATGCAAACTGGACAGGGCTTCAGATTTCTACGAAATTTTGAGAAGGGTTGGATCCATTGCCAGGAATTTTTTATACACACCTGTTAACATCAGTGTGGTATTGGTGTTTGACGACTGTTGTAAACGGTGTGGTTCCCTTTTCGTCAGGAGTCCGGGGGTTGAGAAAGGTGGAGGAAAGTGGCTGATTCTGCCTGGTTGACTTCAATGCTTTGAGTTCCCTTCAGTGCTTTGACACTGTTGCTAGGGTGACATAAGGGCATCTGACCTATAAATAGCCATGTCATTTGTCCCCAGAGCTTCTCATGTGCTACTTTATTCCTTCAGTGCTTTGACGCTGTTGGTTTGGTGGCAGGAAGGGCATCTGGCCTGTAAAAAACTGAGTGGTGAGGTACTAGCATGGTTATCTGACTGGAGCGAGGTGCAAATGACTTGCATATGTTCGAGCTGATGCCACTGCCACCCCATCATCTCTTGCTCCAGTAAAATCCAGAATGGTTTACCTTTGTGGTGCTGGCTTACCCAGGTTGTCCTCGAAAAAAGGCCATTAAACGGGTGTAGTGGTAGTGGTTGTAGCAGTAGTAGTTCTCCTGTGGTACCAGCACCGGAAAGCCATCCAACTCGGGACGCAGGAGTCCAGTTCTGTATGAAGAAAGGACGAGGCCAGGGCACTGATTAGGGTTAGTGCTTTTTGTTCCTTTCAGTGCTTTAACAGTTCACAACAACAAAAACAACATGGCAATCAACAAGAGCAGACTATGCCCCACAGCCACCTGCCGAGTCACAGTGGCAC
>Ga0056133_10000181_pt1 | contig 13748 bp, 11 predicted proteins | sample WorMetGr2BELIZE1_FD_67351 | JGI IMG/M metagenome (GOLD analysis project Ga0056133, IMG submission 67351) | Marine gutless worms symbiont microbial communities from Max Planck institute for Marine Microbiology, Germany - Inanidrilus... ... | reverse complement strand
TGGCCGCCCTGCGTAGCAGATGCGGACATTATATTTTTGCCCTGTGGTTTCTTTCTATCTTCTATCTTTCTTTTTTTTTATTCCTCACCTAATCTCAGCCGTCAGAGATTGGATGTCTACCATACTTCGACACATGGTGTGGCCCATTTCACGTGAAATGTAATAATCACCGAATGAATGTGAATTTAAATTAAATTTAGTTATCAAATACATACACACACATACAGCTCAATGCCATTTCACAGCTAAACGTGTACCAAACACAGTAATAAGAAACAAAAAAGTATACAGAACACGTTCCAAGAGAATGTCTCACAGCAAAAAAAGGACACAAAATAAAAACAAAGATTACTCATTGGCACTTACCATGACATACAGCTGCAGAAGTAGCCAGTTCTTGATCCGAGCAGCTCATCTTGTCAGCATCAGTGTCTTCATCCTGCACTGTCGGCAGTGCACTATCTACCTGCTGAACTACACTGTCTGCGAGTCGGCTACTAAAATATGAAGACTGGCATGATTCCCTCTTATCAGCTGCACCATGCAGTGACACGATGTCAAAGTCTTTACGACGAGGGGACTTGTCAAACTGGTCAGTAACAGATACGCTGTCTGAATCAGTACACGACTCCTTGGTGCTATTGGCTGTGGAACAATGCAGTGGACCATTAACGGTGTTCGGAACATCTGACGTAACGCACGAAGGTGACTGGAACGGCTTCACGATCGGCTGAACACACCACTGCTCTTTCTGTTTCGACCTCTTCGCCTCGCCCGTCCCACTGCACCGGGTTTTCGTGATGCGAATCACAACCTTGGTCGGTCCGATGTCGCACGGCGCCGACGTCATAGGCGGGTCGGTCGCGGCGCCGCCGCGCATTGCCCGCTTGACGCTTTCGCTGAGTCGTCGTGGAAGGCTCGGGCATGTTATAGCCGGCGGACGTTCTCCCGTTAGCGTCGGCGTCTGTCGCGACCGTCGAGCAAAACGCATTCGGGCACTCAGCGCCGACTTTTTGTTCTCGCCGAGACCGTTGTCGCCAAGCCAGTTCTGCGGTTTACCTGAGTGGCTGCCGGCAGCGACGCACGAGTCCCCGTTCTGACCAGCAGAAACAGGATTCACACGCATCACTCCGCAACCGGTGGTCGCACTGCCATCACTCGGCGGTTCTAACAAGCAGTCGGCGGAGCTGGCAAGTAACGGTGAGGACGGAGCACAGATTCTGTCGGCAGCCGATACTGGCGACAGCTTGGCACCGACGGTCGCGTCGACAGTATTCATCTCCACACTACCACGATCGTTCTCCGAGTGGTCGGAGCCAACACTAAGCGACGTGTTTGACGCAACACCACTATCTGCTACCGACGCGCTGCCATAGTCCGAATCACTGCCAGTCCAACCATCACGAGGCGATGTAGACTGCACAACTCCCGTTGGCTGTACGGACGACGCAGCCATTCCACAATAGTCCATCACGCCGCAGGTTTCCGAAACAACTCCCATATCACTGCTGATAGGCAGTGGTCGATTCCCAAGGCCAGAAATGTGTGGTTGATCAATAAGAGATGTACACACAGCCGCTGATGTCGATGAGTAATTAACACTGCCCGTCAGTCTGTCAGAGACAGTGCCATGTCGCAATTCAACAGCACTAAATGATGGCTGGCGCTCGTAAGATGGTGGCCGCACTGTGCCAGTCACTGCTTCATTTAACGATGATGGACCTGGGTACAAAACAAATCATAATTGAACACAAATGACAAAAATATTCATTAATCTGAGGATTACAATTACACCTTTGAACAAACATAGACCTCGAAAACATTCACATACACATTTAATTTTTACCAGGTGGACCTGGGCTAGGGCTAGCCAGTCGCCCCCTTGATTTACTCCTCTAAAATGGAACTAGCAATAGAATTCATAACAAGCAAAAAATTAATAACACGGCTGCTGCTAAAATTACCCAGATTTTGTCAATCCCAGCAATTGTGTTCATTTGTCTCTCTGTCACACTTGTGTACTGCATCATAATACCTGTATCTATTGTCAAACTTTTCAGTAGTGTTGGCACGATAATCGCATCGTATCGAATATCACGATATTAGCGTTGTATCGTGTCGTACCGTTATCGCGATAATTCTCCACCGAACAAAACCATACTCCACACCACTCTAGTCACGATTCGCGCTAATCGCTGCCGACGACCGGCAATTAGCGTTCCTTGAATGAAGCAGTCGTCCGTGCCACGTACGGTGACGCTAATTGCCGGTCGTCAGCAATTAGCGTCGCCGTACGTGGCGCAGACGGCTGCTTCATTCAAGGAACAAAACTGCCGAACGTGTGAAGTGACACTTTGTCCAGCAAACTGTGTTGCTGAAGCGACGTCTTCCGTCGTCAGTGAACGCATGCCGGACTGCTGGAATGTAGGCCTAGTGTGTTTTGCATTAGTTGCATCAAAATGTTTGAATGAGTACTGACACTAGTTTAGGCATAAGGCTTCATCATTATGCTCGGCAGAGACTTATTATTTTAAGTGTAATATGACTATGAAAGGAGGTATTAAATACATGTATGATCACGTATACTGCAGTGGAACTCCTTGCGTTACAGCCTACTGACGTCACCATACCACGAACCGCGAGAAAGTCTATTTTTGGATTTAGACTTGGCATCCGCACAAACAATGGGCGCAGCGTCACGAGGGAGTTTTGTCACGTGACGTGCTTCCCCGGCACAGACACAGCTGATCACAGTCAGTCAAGAGAACACACGGCGGCATCCACTGTCGGCAGTCGTAATGCAGTCTCTGATTTTTACCGCGCGATGCAGGTATGCTAGCGCGGTCTTGGGAGTCGTAATTCTGTCTCTCCGTCCGTCTGTCACACGCGTGCTTTGTGACTAGAACCTACCGGCGATATTTTTCAACCACATGAAGGGCAATCCTTCTAGTTTTCTGATGCCAAAGATCTCAGCGAAATTCCAACGGGGTCACCCCAACGGGGGCGCCAAATAGAGGTGGGGTAGGTTAAAATGGCGATTTTCGACCAATATCTGGCTATCTCACAAACGGTGCAAAATAGGGACATAGTTACTATGGAACGCTAATGGGAACTCGTATGTGCTCTATCGATTGATGCTATTTCTGGTGACCTTGAGTGACGCTAACTACCCCAAACCACCATATTTTCGACATTTTGAATCGTCTTTCATACCTTCGAAGTGAGTGGAGATAGAGACTTCAAATTTGGTAGGTAATTGTCGGTAGCCATTGCTAGCCCATGGATGGTAAGGCATCCCTGAAAGGGGCGTTAAGTCACGTGAACCATTTAAACTTTGGCGGGCACAACCATATCCCTGGAACGGCTGATCGTCTCAGGCGCTGTCAACTTAGTTCGCCAGTGAGTGTCAAACTTCTGACGGTCGACGGCAATGTTGATCACATCCACCATCAAGATCTGTATTCAGCAGCTAGGCCGTGTAGAAGAAATGGTTTTTAAGCGCGACGCAGCTCTGCTAGCGCAGTCTTAGGAGTTGTAATTCTGTCTGTCCGTCTGTCACACACGTGCACTGATTTGTGACTAATCCAAAGAACCTACCTGTGATATTTTTATACCACATGAAAGGGCAATCCTTCTAGTCAAATGTGATTTTTCGTACAGTTGTGCAGCAGCTGACAAGATTTCAATGACTTAAGGCATTGCGCGGTCCCTCTGAGACAGCTGAGCTACTCGTTTGACTGTCTGAATATACGCTCGCTATTGAACAAGTACGACGATTTGTCAAACTGTGTCGTGATGGACAGCGCTAAAGAGATAAGGCGACGCAAGCGAGACTCGGGGAATGCCTTGGAGGTGGGCGACACCACGCAGTCAAGCATGCTGTCTTTAATCTCTTCCACTCCTGCAACATCGGTCATCTTTAATTGCTGACGTGGCAGGGACTCAGTATAAAAATTATGCATCTACAGCACAACTCCTTAAATGTAGTAAGGCAATATATTGAAACAAATCAACGATGAAAAATGGAAACCACGAAAATCGCGGCGAACATCAAATCTGCAGTATTGCGACTGACAGCAATCAGTCAGTGGTGTGAAAGGACCTCATGGTGCAGCAGGCAAGAATCAGCTACACCCGTCACCTGCAGCGTCCACGTCGTCTGATGTCTTTAGTATTACTGGTCATCACCGCGCTATTGATCTGCTCTGTCTAATGGAAACCTGGTACGATGCTGACAGCGCTGTTCTCAGTTGCTTACACGGCGCCGCTTACAATGTCATCGATCGTGCGCGACCATGTACAGCTGATGAGCTGTCGGTCAACCATGGTAGCATCGGCATTGTCGCCGGTGCCGATATCGCGTCGTCGCCGGTCGACATTGCCGACGCGCCGAGCACGTTTGAGATCGTCTGCGCTGCGCACGTGCTTGTGTCGGCCATTTCGTTGCGATCGTCGTCCTGCTGTATCGGCCTGGCTCGCAGACGCTGCAGCAGCAGCAGACATTCACTGACGAACTGACGCCCGTGTTGGAGCACTTTAAATATGACGTTGCGTTTATGCATCGTATCGTATCGTATCGCGACATTTTGTGTGATATCGCATCGTATCGTATCGTTTTCCCTGAGGGCCATATCGTGCCAACACTACTTTTCAGCATACAGAAGCTAATGCCTACTGGCATGCTAAGAAGTATGTGATTACTGTGCTTTTCTGTGATTAGTAACTCTTGAGCTTCTTGTGTCAACAGGTACTATTAACCTTTACAAAAGTCAGAGAAGCTACAAATATGGCAAAATTGTGAAAAGGGTGTGTACCAACTACCAAGTGGATTTCATAACCATACCAAAGCAGTGGCAAGTCAATTTAAACAATTAACATATCAACAAACCATATCGAGGAGTCCTTTACTTCTCATTTAACATTTGAAAACTGTAAAATATAAATGACTAGCCAAATACCCGACTGGGTATTTGGCTAGTCCAATATAATTCCACATTATGAAACGTTGTTCGACTGCAAGAGTACGTCGTTACTGTCAATTTTTTCCTGTTTGTCTTGGAAATGATAGCTGTCTTCGCCAGCTCAGCATATTAGCCAGTGCATGGGCTGTAGACCTAGCTATGTATGGAGCATCCAGACTGGCCTTTAATGCTCATCTACTGTAGGTCAACAATTGAAGCCACTGCCAAGTTTGTCCTGTTATCTTTGGCCAAGTTGCCAAGTGCATGCCTGCCAACTGCTACAGTTAATCACAGTCGCATGTACGTTATTGCCGTGAGTGACTCAGAACTGATGTTACACTATTTTCGTGTGTAACTTTAATTAGAAAGCTGCAATCGACATCGGACCTGGACCATTTTCATGTGTGTGACTTACCGTGTTCACGAGTAAAGTCTCCCGACAATCCGATTAGCGACCGTCGAAGAGATAGCGGAGTTACCTATTCCTTTATATATACGGCGTGTCCACAAAAAAACAGCCCCTCTAAGTATAATGGTGTAGTATTCAAAATACTTGGCAAATATCACTGAAATTTTTACAACAGAATTTAGCACATATTTGTACACTGTGTGCAAAAATTCGTGGAAATTTAACGTAAAGATCGTATTTTATTACACGTTTTCAATTACTCATCCAAAACACAAGTTTCCATAACAACACGGACTCATGCACGCTCAGTTATCTCCAATGAAGCAGTGTGATTGTGCATCAATTGTTGTAACCTTTTTCTTGACGAAGAACTTTAATTAAAACACAATGATCGGTACTAAACAATGTTTTGTTTGTTTTTCTTTTGCCAATGCGACAATTGCATCGATGCTGATGTCAGTAACCTCCATGGACAGTAAGTAAGAAAGCATGCTTCTGGAAACGGTAAACTTTTAAGACCGTTAATTAAATGTCAATATTTCAATGACGGTAGGACAGATTTTCACTAAAACTTGCAATATTATTGAAAATATACAGATATTCATGCTGTTAAATTGTAATTGCACAAAGCTGGTAATTTTGAAGATTTTTAAACAGGCTTAGGGGCAATTTTTTTCATGGACACAGTGTATATAGATTTGGGGTGGTTACAGTCAGTAAAGGTCATCAACAAGAGCACATATAACTTCCTGTTCACCTTATATAAAAACTATGTGTCTACCTTGTATTGTTTTCAAGACATAATAAGCTATTTGCTGAAAGTTGCAGATTTTTCCTACCCCATGTCTATTTGGTACCCCTGTTAGGGGTAACCCCACTGGAATTTGACCAAGATCTTTGGCTCCAGAAAACTACAGTTCCTAGCCATTTGACTAACTCTGATTTGCAACAGACACAGTGCCACAGCTTAGACTGTGACAGCATAGCATCGCACAGCAAAAAATCTAGTCAAGAGTTTGACAACAGGCAAATGACACAGACTAAACAAACAGCACTGGCCAGTGTGAAACAAAGATAATGTGTCCAACCGTTGTTCACGAAACTGGCTGCAGCACGATTCCATATAGTAATAATTTAACAGTTTTCTTCAAACTATTACATTCTTCTTACTTATCAGCGGTGGCCAGCCGACATACCATCGACTTAAAATTCATAGCTAAAGGTCCACTAAAAGCTGTCATCTTCACCACCAATTTTTGAGTGGCATCAGAATGGACCATATGCAAATCATTTGCACTTTGCTCCAGACAGATAACCACACCAGCACCTCAGCACTCAATTTTTACAGGCCAGATGTTCTTACTGACGCCCAACCAACAGTGTAAAAGCACATTAATTACTAATAGTCTAAAAGAATCTGTCATCACCAGTTTCATCATTTTGCTACAACTAATTGACAAAATTGACAATAAATATGAAAATGTCCCCAGAGTGGGTCGGACACGAGATATCTTCTAGTAAGTCTACGACTATAATATATCCAATTTGCAACAAGTGGTCAAGGTAATTTGACAAAAAGGCTGCATTGCCACCACATACGAATGGTTCAATCGTACCATATTCATCAGGTTGCATCAATGTGTACCCCATCTAATAATGCTTCCTTGGACCCACACAAGTCCACGTCCCAAACGACATCTCGATCGGTTTGGCCGTTCCTGCACAGCTGATGGCAGGCAGTCCCGATACTTTACAATAGGACCCTTTTCCCCCTCAAATCTGCCTATTCCCCCATCTAACACATGGTTCCTCGGGCCCTCCCGTGTCCACAACCCAAACAGCATCGCAATCAGTCCAGTGCTTTCTGCATGGCTCACGAGTGAGACAGACTGACAGACCACACTACTCTGTCTGCAACTATAGGCCGCATCTACGCACACAGTACTGTAATTCAGCCTAATAATTATTTCAGTTAATTTTTGCTACAAAATGAAAATGAACAAGTGGTCAAAGTAATTTCACATAAGGCCACATTGCTGCAGCAGATGGACGGTTCAATCGCATTTGCCAGGTGGCACCAATGTGTCCTCTCGTAAGAGCATATTGGCGACATCTGGTGAATACAGTTTAACTTGTGCTTCCTTCAGCCCACCCAAAATCCACGACCCAAACGGCAAATCTATCGGTTCAGTCATTTTTGCACAGCTCATGGCAGAGTGTCGTCGGGCACACTGGCACCACCTGGCGCATACAATTGAACTTGTGCTTCCTTGGGCCCACCCAAGTCCACAACCCAAATGGCAAATCCATTGTATCACCCGTTTTTGCACAGCTCACCACTACAATGGGTGCCCCTTTCCCCAAAAATTGTCCCTTCCCATGGGGGATATGGACCCCCATCTAATACATGGTTCCTAGGGCCCACCCGAGTCCTCAATCCAAACGGCATCTTGATTGGTTCAGCTGTTTTTGCAGGGTTCACTAGTGTGACAGACACACCACGCTATTCGGTCGGTAACAACAGGCTGCATCTACGTATGTAGTACTGCAATGCAGCCAAATGATGCAAAACTGCCAACAAAATTCAGAGCTGTTTCAACTTGTAGAAACAACATTCTGTACTTTGCTGCGGCAGACCAAACATGTACCTCGCGGTGCACTTATTCAAGACCGAGAAATGTGGAAGTTTGATCTTCGAAATTTTGTGCCTAAGTGGCAAGACTGTGAACCAGACTGTGTCAAATTTTAAGTACACCGATTATCTCATTTTCACTTATTATCAATGCAAACAAAAAACATACTGTTGACAACTGCTATTTGTTTCACAGGTAGGAAACATTTTAATAACTACCATTTTTGTTTAACTGGCCTTTTTCTCACGCTCACTACATCTAGGCCGGTTCCAGAAAACCATCCCATCCCAATGACAACTGTATGAGTTTCACCACAGTAAGATTTCTTACAGCTCAGATGCCCTTCTCAGTGACCAATGCAGAATGAACAGTATCAAATCACTCAGTATTAATATTATACAACACACACAGACACACACATGCTAACCATTTTACAGCCATTATTCAAGTCAACCTGAAATATTTTGTTTGAAGCAAAGCTTTACTGCCCACATACCCTTGCTGACAGCAATCTGAGGATTGGGAGAAGATGCTAGAGTTCTCCTCAGTGGTGTTACCTACACCATCTCCATAATCTATATTACCAGGGCTGTAGAAGTGGGTTTTAAAAACCTAGGTTTTTAAAAAACTTAAAAGTCCACTTTGATTTTTTAGGTTTTTATTTTTTGTGTAATTTAATAAATCAACATCAATATTTGTAGCTATTACCTAGTTAAAGTAATGCTTGTAGTTTTGTATGCTGTAGTCTGCTTAAAGATATAAAATAATGTGAATAGAAGGGTGTATTGTGTTTGGGATGTTTTCATGTGCTTTTGGGTCGTACTTTCGTGTTCGGTCTTCGCACATTAAAACCTGAAAACCTAAAAAGCCTAAAAACTCTTCATAAAACCTAGGTTTTTCCAGCCCTGTATACTACTATTGTACAAGTTTAATATTAATAACACAAAATAATAGCATAACACATCCTAAGACAAATTACAATAATGGTACACAAAACATAAAAGGACAAAATAATGTTAAGACATGCCACAGAAATAGAGCTGTAAACTTACTGTGATTTGGCAATGATACTGTAAAAGATGGGCGGGCTGCCACACCGCCAGCAACAGAGAAAGGCTTCCGAACATCTGGTACAAACGGCAATGCGCCAGTGACCGGCACATTATTATACATGTAGGAGCTGTTGCCGTGTGTCCACAAACAGCTCTGTCGATACGGCAGCCGAAACCGGTAAGCATCGACATTTTGATATCCGGTAGAAAAAACCGAGTGGCCTTCTTGAGCATCAGACCACAGTGCTCGCGGGGAACGGACAGCATACATTGAATCTGGAGCAGGCGGCAAGTGCATCTCGGTCGATTTTACAGTATCATTACAAAGATCCCTGAATGAAGACTGTTGGTTCATCTCAGTTACAGCACCATACGTACTGACCGCACTGTGGCTGCCAGCTGCACTTCGTGATTTTACATGTCTTCTCTTGACTGGCGGTTGATTGGAATTAGTCGACCTTGTTTCCTTAACAGCACGATTCGAAACAGTCATTAGAGAATCAAGTGACAGTGGCAGCACACCTGCAGCAGAAGATATATTCTGCTGAGGATGATTATATAATGGGCGAGAGCTGACAGATGACATACCATGGCTGTCAACATGAACACTGTACATGTCCTTCACCTGTGTACTGTATGGTGAAGATAACTGTTGACCACCACTATGAACAGCTGCTCTGTCTCTATCAAAATACGCTGTCTTCTGTGGGGTTTGGTACTGTGTGCCACTTGGAATTCCAAATGTGGTGCTGCAAGTTAGAGAATGCAGTTCATTTGATGGCTGAATCTTTGAACTACATTCCTCGTGTGCAGTCAAAGACGCAGGATTCGACAACAGAAATGGGACATGTGCTGCTGATGTTGTAGATCCTTTGCGCACTCGTTGTCGACGCTTCGGTGCTGGCACATCAGCCAACATACGGGTGAGCAGGTCATCTGCTGAAAACTGAAAGGGATCGACTGACAAACCATTGTAGCCAAATGGATCCCAGCTACACGCAGAATCATCACTCGAAGCAGCAGTTCTTTGATCGACTAATGGGTGCCAGGACTGATTTACACCGGATGCTGGGCCGCTGGCATGACTACATGTAGCTTCCTGCACAGCGGACACTGCAGTGTGCGGCAAAAGTCCGTGAACCGCTGGGTGACAAGTTCCAACCGCTGCTGAAGAGTTCACTGCAAAACAGACAGAACTGTCAACATTCGCTCTGTCACCAGCAGTACTCAGTTTCGAAGATGCTTCTGTCGGCCGGTCCAAACACACAGGGTTACTGCCTTCAACCTGTACCGACAAAATGCCAATGTCCAGTAACTTTGGATCTTGCTGCTGTGCCAATGTCTGTAGCAAAGCTGCACTCTCACGAGATACCTTCAACGTCACTCGAACACTGTTCCATGGCTCAACACTGGTTACCAATGGCTCTTTAGTACCTGAGAAACATGCAACAAATCCACACGACTGAATTACATTGACTTAATCAAATTTTAAAGACTAAAAAACTCTTGTCACATTTTTTGGACTATAAGCGATGGCTTTCTTCCAAAAATCTGAAAGGTGTCATATACGCAGCAGCACCTTATACAAGAAATATTCTGCATTTTTAAAGACCAGAAAGAATACTGTTGATCACTAAACATTCATACGGTTACCATTCATCACTGTAACTTTACATAGATGTTATCATCAGATGTTGTGTAAATTAGAGATGCACCGAAGCACCGCTTTTGCCAATAATTAGTATCGGCTGATTATTACAACAGTATCGGGCGGTTGTCGTTTACAATTGGTTAAGTGCAGTTTTTATTATATAGAGACAATACCTGTCCCAGTAAGCGACCTTCATTGAGCGACCACCTGTTTTCAGCAACCACTTTTAGCTTAACGAATAGGTGGTCACCCAAAGTAGCTTTTACTGTAATTTGAAATAGGGATGTTAATATCGAATTTTTCCCAAATCCGGCTATCAGATTTGAAAATCCGGTACAAATCCGGATATCGATTTTTACATAGGCCTACTAGTGCCACTGGTCTACTTATTAGCGACAGCAGCAGCGTTTGATGTGTGGGAGCGACGGCATGATTGTGCTACGATGGGTGAGGGGAAGGCAACAGACGAGATGGACTGGCAATGCACGGTACAGTGGCCTTGCATGCCTATCAAGACCGGGCCGTGGCAGCATGGAATGAAATTAATAAGTGACGTTGCAGATCCCTGCCAGCTGCTGGACAACTGAGGTGACTGAACAGCACTCAAGTGTGACACGTGACAGTTGCTGCAGCGGTCAGTGGCCCGTTGAGAGGCAACATATCATGTTTCACTGTATCAATTGACGACTCTCTCCACTGTGTCCAGGCAGGCGGTGCAGACCCTGTCTGTTTGCACTCCGTTTTCTATTATCGTATGGGTATTTCCATATCCGGATATCGGGGCCAAAATTTGATATCCGGATTTCAGGATATCGATTAACAACCCTAATTTGAAATGCAGGAATCATGATCAACAACTTTCTTTCTATCTCCAAAGGTAAGAACATCAGGTTTTGGTAAGTTTTTGCATTAAATATCGGTAATCAGCCGATAATTTGCCGATTGTTATGCGTCGCAGTGCCTTATCGGTGCGTCTCTACCGTAAACCTTGTGTTTACATCCTCGTCAATGTATGACCATGGCACCATCTTCGTTCATACTCACTGATATAATCAGTGTTGCTGTCATAATCAGTTCATTTTTGACAGTGTCTACATCAATGTAGTCATCATGTGTGTCCATATGCTTGCCAACATTTTTTTCCAACATTTTTTCAGACTTCAACACTGTGTTTGCTACTACTTGTTGTGTCATCGTCGACGCTGACATTACTGTTTCACTGACGTCACTGTCTTCATCTGTTAATGCTGTCATCACTGCATTTGCTCACCCTCCATCTCACCTTAAACAGAATGGGCTTCAGGTCTATGAGCCAAAACAAAGTAGTCACTGCCAGGTGTGGCATATATACAACAGTGGAGTTGATTATATAATAATTTTTCACAACTTCTGGACAAAATAAAGCACTGCAACTCACACCCACCAGTGCTCTTAGAAAAAATTTGGTAAATATCTCACATTCACATAACCTTGAAGACATCAATAATCATTAAAACAAATGAAGCAACAGAATATGTCATGTAAACAATGGAAACTAAACTAGTTATAAAGACAACTATACAAAACTGACAGGGGATATTATAAAAGTCAAATCTAAGAAATAAGAAACAAGCAAACTTGGTACTGCACATGTTGAAAGCAGAGGAACAGCCCGCATTTCTTCTTGCAAATTATGGTTATAATATAGTAATATAAAAGATCTGAGTATAACCTGTAGTAAGCATATGCAGCTGTCTTGTAATATCAGTAATGCGGCCTTCAAGATCAGGATCATTAAAATGCCCACTACAAATCAGTACTATGTGAGCATAGTCCTCATCATCAACCGTCATTGCCATGTTCAAGATCAGCCTACAAATTTGTTTAAACAAAACTCGTTCAATGTCCAAACAGGCAAATCATATTCAGTGCATGTGTATATTGCACTGTAGCTACACCTCCAAACAGACAGACTAGTGTGCTATGATATGTGCCATGATTTAACACGTAAACTATATCTTTTTATTCCAATGTGAAATAAACTCCACACAGCCATGTTCCTGTAGTTTTTAACTTACATCACATTAAACTTGTCATTTTTAACACTAATTAATACTACTACTACGACTACTACTACTACATTAGTTTAACGGCCTTTCTCCAGGACAACCTGGGTAAGCCGACAACAGAAAGGTAAACCATTCTGAATTTTACTGCAGCAAGAGACGATTGGGTTGCAGTGGCATCACGTGGACCATATGCAAATCATTTGAAGCTGGCTCCAGACAACCACACCAGTACCTTACAACTTAGTTCGTACACGCCAGATGCCCTTCCTGTCGCCCAACCAACAACGTCAACGCACTGAAGGCATATTAATACCAATATATTATTAACACTAATAACAATAACACATGAAAAGATTAATATATGTAACGGTGCAGAAAGCAGTTAGCCACAACAACAAAACTAAACCGTATGTCAACCAGTAATACTGTTATAGCTTTCACACAGGCAATGCCGAGTCTAAATATATGCATGCCATATGCCTGCCATCTACTGCAAGCTAGAAACACAAATCCAAGTATCAAATGCTATAGTTACTATAAGGTATGCCAGATTATATGTCCTGGACACACTAATGTTAAACAAAACCATAAGAAAACTCAGTTGTCCACTGCTATACCAACTTCCTATTGTTAACCCTTACAATGAATTTTCAATTCTCCTGCTGTTCTGCACTACCACTTTCCACTACACCTCAATCTCCATCACAGGAAGACGAAATCGAGTCCATCACCTGTAGCCATGATGCGTGACTACTTTAAACCATGTCAGTTTTTGTCATCACATCCGTCAACTCTACACTACACGTAGATTAGACAAATAGGTTTTAAAATAAGGGTAGCATCTGCTATTTTCCATCCCCTATTTGGTAAACAGCGTAGCCGACTAGTAGAAGTAGCATACCGGGACAAAATTTATATAAAAGCAAATTTGGTACCATTAGAAGCAGAATTTTTCAGAGAATAAGCCTGTAAAAATCCCCATTTGTAGGTGCAG
>Ga0056133_10000180_pt1 | contig 13753 bp, 11 predicted proteins | sample WorMetGr2BELIZE1_FD_67351 | JGI IMG/M metagenome (GOLD analysis project Ga0056133, IMG submission 67351) | Marine gutless worms symbiont microbial communities from Max Planck institute for Marine Microbiology, Germany - Inanidrilus... ... | reverse complement strand
ACACTACTTCCTTCAGTGCTTTGACACTGTTGGTTGGGTCATTTGACCCGCAAAAACCGTCCCCGAAATGACCTATAATGTGTTTAGTGGGACGTTAAACCCTACTCACTTCACTTCTGCTTCTCTCCCTTTCCCAACCCTTTTCTGTTGGTTCCGTGCCCCATAAATCCAACTAGAGCGTCTAGAGAGTGCTGTAAGCTCCCTCAGAAAGTTCAGGCGGAGCCTGAGCGCCAAAATGATTTTGGTGCATTTTCAGCATCTCGTGACTGTGAGACTGTTTTTTGTAGGATCTCAAACTCGATTAATTATTAGTCTACAACTCTTTGCATTTACATGCATTGTGGCCCACATTCATTCACCATTCAGCATACCGGTGTGGTATTTATGAGACAAGAAGTGGCGGTATGGTTTCAAGCAGAATGAAGAAGTGCCAGTATGGCATACCATTCCATACCATCCCACTTCCAGCACTGCATTTCAGAGATGTAGGTTCTATCCACACTGCAGTTGACCTGTAAAACGCCAATATCATAAGCAAGATGTGCAGTCATTAGAATATTCTGTGCGGCAGGTGACGTCGCCGGCGCTGCAAGAGCCAACGTCGGTGGCGGCGCTGAGTGACGGACGTCTTGTGGTGGCGGACAACGCCGTCGGTTGTGTGTTCATCATCGACAACTCAGGCAACGAGTCGACGCTCGTCGGCTCAAAGTCCGCCTCGTCTGGACACCTGCACCTCGTCAACGCCGTCTACTGCACTCCCAACGACGAGATCATCGTCTGCGACCACAGACTGCAGGTTCACTAACACCGATCTGGATAAGCTGGATAACCCAAAGGAGTTGGGGAACTAGAGACGGATGATGGGGAAAATAGCAATTTGATGAAAGGTTGGGGGAAATGTGAGGGAAACATATAGGTCCTCGAAAATTGCATTAGTTAAACTTGGACCAGACTGGCATCATTTTTCACTTGAAAAATAACTAGTTAAGATGAAAGAACAGTACTATGAGTGTGGTTTACTATCTACCTACGTGCAAATGGTGGTGGTTGGCATGTACAGGTGTTCTCTGCTGATGGCCGTCACCTGTACGATATCGGCGGCAGTGGCACTGGTGGTGTGTCGACCCGAGGAACGTACAGCGGCGTGTGTATGGATGACAGCGGGCGCTACCTGGCGACGAGGACTGAGAAAGGCCGCTGTATCGTGCAGGTTTTTGACAGCGACGGCCGCTGGATGTTTGATGTGGACAGCCATGATGATCGTCTGCGTCGACCAAGCGGCATCGACGTGGACTCATCTGGTTTCGTCTACGTTGCCGATCTCGGAAACGACTGCGTCAAGAAGTTCCCGTACATGTAGAACAAGTGGCCGCCGTCGATGCCGCACGATGCCCCACCGTTTGCCGAATTCCGTCTTCAATTGTACGTTGTCTGCAGAGAATTCTGCTAATTGTACATCGGCTTGTTCCTGCACTCACTGCTCATAACTGCATCCTGCAGATTTTGAGGAAGGGCAGTGTCGATCTCGCGCTTCCGCTCATCTGCTGGCACTTGACATCGAGCCAATTCATCATGGTTTGATAGCACGGTGCTGAAATACACAACAGGCTGTGTAAACGTCTGCATAAATGCGGTTTCAGTTTGCTTGACGTTGCTGCACAGTCATGCGGCTGATTGGTCATAGGTGGTCCTACTCGTGCACTGTACAAACTGCGTGGCAGTAGTGTTTCCGTTGGAACATTCGTGATCACAGCTTTTTCTCAGCATATAACTAGTCGGTGCATTGCTTCATCATTTGTTAAATTATTTTGTTTAATAGATAGGCTTACCCATCTTTCGTTGCAGCAGCACGGAGGCTAAAGTTAACGTGCATTGGAAGGAAGCATCAGAGTTATGCAGCCAGCCAACATATTATTAGCTGTAGACCATCTTGTGGAATTAATGTGCCATTATTCCACATTATTTTGACATTTTTATACAACTATATATAACTTCATCTGTTAATAAATTTATCTGACTTAGCTTTGACTCTCTTAGTTGACTGGTAGTTCCAGACCTCCAGCTGCATCAAAGTACATGTATATTCCAGCAAGTTACCTTCAGCTGTAACTATCTCTGCGAGGACACTGGCTAGCTGTTGTTTTTTTTTGATATGGCATGTTCTGTGTTAAAATACAGTTTGGTCGTGGGTCGTTACGTTCACGTAACGTTTGTTTGGGTTTTATTTTCAGCACATCACCTGCTACATGCATCGTCCACTGACTAACTGTTAGTTTACATGTATATTAGTATTTTTTGTTCACTTTGTAGCTTGTCATCATTCAGACGTTGTACTGTTTATCACATAAGAGCAATTATGTCTGTCAGTGTGGTGTGAAAGGGTCCAATCCGCAGTTCATTACAGTCAGAATGTCGTTCGGTTGTGTACAGCCTAATTCTGTATTTCGACTGACGAAATTTTTGTTGAATACATATGACCCATCTTATCTGCATCTAGATACCAGCATGACAGCTGCAGTATTGCTGGTTTGTGGTTTTGCATGTAGCGTGGAAATGCAGAAGATGTGCATGAGATTGTGATCAAGTCACAATGTCTCATCTGAGGCAGTTTGTGGCTGGTTTCTTCACATTGTGCTGGGTGTACTTATGATGTTTGTTTTTGAGCTCCTCGGCAAGCCACAAACAAATGGAAGTACACCAGCATCATCCTGTTTGTTTGTGCTTCTCTCCTCTTCAGCATATTTTTTTCAATGCTGAGGAAGATGATGGAAACTCAGCTATTCAGTCTGTGTCGTCGTATTGGTTTTCTCATTCTGTATCATTCCAGCATGATCTCTGTCCATTGTCGACTGAACTTTCTAAACTACAAACTACATCTGTAATGTCCTGGCTGTTGACCAAAAATGTTGACCTTTTTAAAGGTGATGTCATGGGACTGTGTTTTGTTTTTAAGAAATCATCTTTGGTCAATATCTGTCTTACTGAAATGTATGTATTATTTTTTTTGCACTAGAATCTGCATGTCTGATATGCAATTTTGAGTTACCTTGTTTGTGGTTGCAATCAGGCAATTTTCACTAACGTATGAACATGCAGAGGTATTCTATAAACAACTGAAGTTATTTTTGTTTGAATACTATGCAGATATGCACTATGCAAATATTGTAATAATAATTATGGCCGCCCTGCAGAGCAGATGCGGACATTATATTTTCACCCTGTGGTTTCTTCTTTCTTTCTTCTTCTTTTTTTCCTTGCTTAATCTCAGCCGTTGCAGATTGGATGTCTACCATACTTCCACACATGGTGTGGCCCTAGTGCGAATTTAGAATGCTGGTCTGAAATGTGCTGCACGCGGCTCACTGGAAATGCAGGACCCAAAAAATCGCCAAAAATTCTCCATCTGGGCACCATCACACAACCTTGTCGGCTATATCTTCACAACGAAGGCACATATCGACAATCGGAAAAAGACTTGTTAAACAGCAATGTCTCCCCCACATGTCCTCACAATATGGTGAACTTTGGCCCACTAGCGGCTGTGATCTGTTGGCAAGTTTGGGGCACCTTAGCAAGTTTCAATGGGTTTCACATCTTGGCTTCTTTACTGCAGCGACGTCGCTCACCGGAGGCCAACAAAACTTTGCACAATCTTTGGCCATCTCCTGGGCTGCTACACTATATATACATTTTTGGGGGCTCTTGTCCCCTCACAGAATTTTGCCAGTTGCAAAATTCAGTTTGCGTCCAAGTCTTGCGTTCTCCTATATTGGCAGCGTTATGGCACTCCAGCAGCGGGCGTCAGCCAAGCTGCGGCATGGTACAAAGAATGGAATTACGGAACTTTTGCCGAGGGCGCCACCTATATTCGGCTGGGCGGCCATCACGTTGGGCATTGGCCCACATTCTAGTTATTGTTAATTCTTTAAGTTTTGTTTAACAGATGTACCCCATGACGCTAAACGAACTTTTGTGCTTGCTGGAGTAGGATTTTTTGCAGACCAGGTGCCGTTTCATTTGCATGTATAATATGATAAAAAATATAATAATAATGATAACAGTAATAACTAGAAGCACTGGGACAGTGCATACCTCTGCCAAGGGCCAGTGACATAATGACGTCATAGTTGCTGTGGTGATGCCTGCTAGTGCATGCCATGCGCTGCAGCATCGCGCAGCACAGTCAGTTGATACCACTTTCTGTATCTCCCAATAGTGACAAATCTGGAAAATCAATCCCTGTATCCAGAGGGTGATCTGGATAGCCACCAAAATTTAATCGTTTGTTCATTGGCCCATTGCCAGCCTTCCCCCAAAATTTCGTCCAAATCCGTTTGGAAGCTGCGCAAAGTTGCTAATAGACAGACAGACAGACAGACAGAGAGAGAGACAGGCAAACAAACAACGACGATTACATATCCTCTTTGGTGGAGGTAATAATGGTAGACAGTGATAATAGTTATCATGTACATCTTTCAGTGCATTTCTGAGGTCTATGCGTGCACTGTTTTAGTGCGATAGTCTTACATTGTTATCGGAGGTGTTGTTTCAGTTGCAAGCCGCCAATGACTGATGACAATGATGATGATACTGATATTGACTACCGCTTCGACTGCATATCAGTAACTTCGTTTGTTTTGCATTCCAACTGATTGTTGTCGACTGCTGATGCGTCTGTCCTAGTAATGTTGTAAAGTCTGCAGTAAATGTCTCGTTGAATGCCGCGTGAATTTGATGCACGTCGTTGACATTGTGGGGAAGTGCTGTATGGTTCACCCAGTGGGCCATGCAGTTGTCCGCATGAGTAACTGGCCCGTATATTTGATGTTTCCAGCCTTAGGAATAATATTAATGCTGACAGCAAAAGCAGCCTCCTGTTGCCTTCGTGATGTAACTGGGAGCGTGTGGGACTTCTGTTGGATTTTGCCAGTGTAAATGATTCGTATGGAAGTTCTGCACTCTGGTAGCGTGTTGTTACATTTGCTATAAAATGTCACAATAATCTGTGAAAGAACTTAGTGGGGTGTGATGCAAAATCATCAGAAATTGAACTTTAAACTCTAACTTCTGCACTTAATGGCTTAGTTTGTTAGCTGAATGTCACAGCTGTGCCCTACCGAAAAATTTTAGCGGCGTGGTGTGCCGTATGACTCGTTGTTAGTATTTAGCTGGTGAGGCGAGGATGATGGTATTTTTCATTGTCTTGTCATCGCACTTGTTTAGAACCGTAGCAAACGTCGCTGATTTACGCTGAGTGTGATATCACGCTAGAGATGGGCAGACTTGAGATTTGTTTAGTTTGTTGAGGTGTTATGACTATTGCCCGTGCTCAGCTCGTGTGCAGTCGCCGTTTGTACAGTTCATTGTAGTCTTCCGCACGTGGAGTGATATGATAGATTAATTTTCTATTACAATTCTCGGTAATATGTAGCTCAGATGGGCAGTATACTAACTCTTTTTAGTCGAATTTTTATTTTAAAGTTATCATTTAATTTCTACAATGTAAACTGAGAAGAATTAAACTTTTCGTAACTGTTTGCATCTGTTTTTGGCAAATTTTTTCCAGTGTGGTAACATCTGTAATTATTCTGTTACCAGATTTGCAACATAAAAGTTTGTATAAACGCAAATTGATCTTCCCGTTGTAAATCAAATGAATACGCTAATTGTAACGTTTAAATAGTTTACTGCAAGATCAAGATTGTTTCATCGACATTTAGCATCTGCTGTTTATTTACTCATATTTGTGATACCAGATTACCTAATTAACTTTTAGTTGAACCTTTTTAGTTAATAATGTGCAAATAGTCAACACTGATGTTTAGTTTGTTTTTTTTTTAATTTTAGCTATTTTACTTCAATTAAGCTTCAGCTTTAACATAAAAAGTTAGTTCAACTAACAGTTAGCAACATTTTCGTTAATTCTGGCAATTACTGAGCAAGCTGTTTGTTTCCGATGATGAAATTGTGCTTGCTCAGTTACGGCAGAAATTTGACATAGACAGTCATTATTCTTTAGCATTTGCATTTCCTGATCTCTGGTCGCGATCTTGCTGTCGTTTCAATGACACTGGAACGCTTGAACACGTCATTGTCAGTTCGTCTTGTGTGTCTTCTTGCTTTGCATCTGAACTGTTCTAGAATTCAAGTGTTTATTCTGCAGCTTCAGTGTTGTCTGTCTGAATGCCGCTTCCTGGCATAGATCTTCTGCAGGCAGAGTAAGTAGAATCAGGGTAAAGGATTGACATTATCTGGGCTGTTGCTGTTGTGATGCAGATATGATCTCCCATCCACTAACCCTACACGTGTGTTGCAGTTAGTCGGTTTTAGCATCTCTCCCACGGTCCACAGTTGAACCACTTCAACGTGTCCAGAATGCCGCTGCCAGGATCATTTTCAACCTCGGTAGACATGCACATGTAATGCCGTGCCGCATTCATTTGCAATGGCTACCAGTCCGCTTCAGAATAACTCACAAGCTTTGCCTTTTGATGTACAGTATCCGAGCCGGGAAGTGTGCTTGTCATCTGTGCGACATTGTGCAGCCTACCTTATGGGCTGTTTCAGACATTGCCAATTTTGAGAACAAATTCAAAACCAATCTTTTTAAATTGGCTTTTGGCATTCAGTAGATACCTTTATGAATTTTCGATGTTATCCTACCTCCATATTTTATTATTCACCCGTGTGTTATACAATTAGACTAGGCTTATTGTAGTGCACCTATGTTCTTACAACTCGTTTGTAATAGGCGCACTATAGGTGTTTTATAATGATGATATGCTTCTTGGCATTTGTTATAACACAGAAAAGGCACAACTTTTAATTTTCTTAGTCTTGCATGCAACAATAAGAGACAGTTTGTTTTTCCGTGTTTCAAGCTGGGTCAATTGTTATTATTACAAAATTGTACACACACACATACCGGTACACGGTACACGGATTGTGTGTTTAGTTCTGACTGACCCACGTGTGATTCGCATACTGTGGTCAGTGGCATGCTGCTGGATGGACTCAGGAACTGACTGAACCAGACAGCAACGCTGATACAGTGGGAAAGAAATAATTTTTTGGAATTCCGTGGGTTGGAAAGACTGACTGTAATATCGTCCAAGACACTGAATCATAATTTTATTAAATACTTCCTTCAATTTAGAATTTAACAATCCCGCTTATGCAAGCATATTAACTGAGCAGTAGTTGTCATGTCTGATTACTTCTCAGCCCACCCTAGGCTCAGGCTAATCGTAGTTCCAAGCCTTACTAGTAGACGGTTTACCTAGACCTATCAGGACGTAGTCTCTGCTGACTGACGTAGCCTAACCTCCCAAAAAGGTGGACCTCCCGCGTATTGGATACAAATTGACTACTTGACTGTGCTCATTGTCTTCATCCCGCCAAACGCTCGTCAGTCTTTCCAACGCAGGGAATTCCACAGATACTTCCTTCCCACTTTATCAATGTCGCTGTTCAGCCGGTTCGTCCAGTAATGCGCCGTCTAGGCCTCAATACTCTGTATTTATGGCAACCTGACACCCGGTCCCCCTTGAAAACATTTCTGAACAGTATTAACTGATAATTAATATTCATAACCCACCCCCCGCTGTGGACAGACATGAGTAAACTACATTTGAATTTCAGAAGGCGGTGGGTTGTCTCCTTAACAAAATTGGAAGTAGGCATACGCCCGTAACTGTGGTACGGCGATACTTGCGTTAATAGACTATGTAACATTTTCTGTTTAATTTATGTTAAGATTGTTGTAGATATTAAACGGCGTATCAGTCAGGTGTGTTGTACTGATAATAGTGATATTAAACAGTTTGTAGTTACACGACGACTTGACTGCACTGCACTGCACTTAAAGCCGTTGATCATTCATGTGCATAAAATGGCGGCTTCGTAGTAAGTGTGCAAGGATAACAGTTCTGCAGTATTCTCATGTAACGATGGACATTGCGCAGTCCTATGAAGTGCTTTTCACACGGTGCTCGCCCTTTATTTCGACTTGACAGCAGGACTTCTTCCCGTGTTAATAATAACTTATTACCAATAGGGATATGTAATTGATTAGGAGAGGGAGGCTGTATAGCAGTTGTGTGCGAAGTAGTAGTACACGGAAGTGAGACCTGGCCTGTCAGGAAACAAAATGAAGTGGCACTTCAGCGAGCAGAGATGAGAATGCTCAGATGGATGTATAATGTTTAAGTAGATGAGAATGCTCAGATGGATGTATAATGTTTAAGGTAAAGATAGAGTTCCAAGTAAGGAGTTGAGACAAAGACTAGGAATAGATGATATAATATTGATACTACAGCAAAACAGGTTGCGAAGGTATGGGCATGTGTTGCAAAAAGACATCGATTAGGTTGGAGGGCTCCAGACCAAGAGGTAGACCAAAAAGGACGTGGAGAGAGGTTGTGTCAAAAGATTACTAAGCACACAATTGAACAGGGAGGATGCTATGGATCGTAGTAGATGGAAGAAGCTGATAAAGACTGGATGATGATCAGGATGGTGGATGAGTGTTTCTTCTGGTACCGGCTCACCCGGGTAGTCCCGGACAAAGGGCCGTAAAACGATTGTTGTTGTTGTTGTGAGTGGGCGACACAGTGATTGCCGCCTGAATACAATGACGCTGATCAGTGTAGCAAGTGTGTTTGCCAGTCAAAGTCAAAGGTTAGCAGTCAAATGCGGCTGAGTCGGTCTATTTCTAGTGAATTAGACTGAAAAGCAATGGAAAAACAGTCGCACGTCTGTCGCAGCTGAATCCTTACTAGTAAGTAAGTAGGTTTGCTGAAAATTGCAATCCAGAGATTGAATAGCAAAGAAACTAAAATTGAAAACTGAATATACACAAACATCAGCAAATTACATATTACAAGAATCACAACCATGAAAAATTAAACATTGCTAGAATTCAGCAATGGCAACAATGAACAACTGCAAGACAGCATACAGCTCACAGAATGGCAACATAAATTAAGTAAGTAAACAGCAAATAGAAATCAAATGCGAGAGCAAAGTGAACGTGGTAAGCGTCTTCATCAAATCAAATGACTGGTAATTTTTTTAGTATGGGTAGGAATCCTTGGAAATTTGGAGCGGATCTAAATCGTGTAACAGTAAAAGTTGCGTGAAAGTTACTGTAGTTGATCTGTATGGCAGTTATCTGAGCTGCTCTCTTCCACACAACATACAGGGATCAGTTGCCAGCGCCACACCGTGCACCTTCCTGAGTATGTTAGGCCTTAGCTAGTGCACACTGCTTTTCAACTGCAAATTAATTCAGCCGATGAGCGTTCATCTGAAGCGTGACTACTGCAAGTCGCTGCACGACAGGTAGACACCGTGTCGGCGGCACGCATCACTGTCGTCGCACGGCAGAGTTATCTGGCCGACGACGTCGCGCATGCGCACCGGACACGGATAGTACAGGTGCTCGTGGCTTGTCGTCGACGTGGGTGGTCGTTTCGTCGAGTCACTCAGCTGCAGAGTGATAGGTGACAGGGACTGTGGGTGGCCTGCACCGGCAACTAATCGACCTTGCTTCCACGCCGCGTTGTGCAGACGTAACCCGCTCACACTGATGCCATAACCACGTGAGCTGCGACCGTCTCTAGTAGTCGACTCTGCCTCTGCCTCGCCAACTGCATTCTGCAACCATCAACGTTAGCATAATAATAGCAGTACATAATAATAAAATAATAGTAATAATAATAATAATAATAATCTGATTTGTATAGCGCCAGAATGTCAAAGACTTCAGAGGCGCTGGAGGACAGAGTGCTAAGAACTGAAAGCATGCCTAAATAAGAATCAGGAGCGCAGCCAAAGGGGGTACCTATATCTATACTACTATTAATTTCACAGATTAGTTCAGGAATGTGTCAGTGACGGAAGTGGGCGTGGCTGGCTGGGCGTCGTCGTTGCACGGAAAGCAGACCTGAATTGGAAGTGTAAATAAGTAACAGCAGCTTGACAATAACTGGCTTATGGACATATGGCGATTGGCGACATGTGGCCACGGGTTGCACCGTTCTAGTATAGGATTTATACCCCCAAAATTGCCAAAATTTGACATAACAACCAATGCAGAATATGTCAGTATGTAGTTGTAAACATGCAACAGTGCACTTCATTACACGGATATGCTGTACCTGCACAATGACGTTTTTATTACTGATATCATAGGCTATGACAGGCTAAAATTTAGTTAAATTTATACCCCAAAATGAAACATGAGTACGCCACTGATTTAATCTTAACGTTCCACCCCATCTGGTGCCGGCTTACTCAGGTTGTCTTGGAAAAAAGGCCGTTAAACGGATGTAGTAGTAGCAGTAGTGGTAGTATCTACAGTCAACCTTCCAATCCTAGCTCAACAAAACTATTTCATGAAACACGGAAAGGCATACTATAAGGGGTATAGTTGTCGCTTATTCAGCAATAAAATACTGGACATCAACACCATCACTGTTTTAACGTCCGTTTTCCACGGATCTCTTCCTCCACCTGTACCATAAGAGAACCTTTGTGGCACAGGTATTCTTACAGGCCGGATGTCCTTCCTGTCATCAAACCGATGGCATTAAAGAAGGAACACTGCTCTGATGTGGTCATCTGCCGTGTGAACTTCACGAATGACAGTTGCCGTCATCAGTTTGTGTGCGGTAAATTTAAACAAGAACGTGCAGTACAACGTACGGCATCGACGGTGAGGTGCACTGAATGGAGACTCTTGAACTGCTGGCGTGCCAGATGGCGGACAACGGCATCGAGAAAACCTTCAGGACGACTGAAAACACTCATGTCAAACACATCCCAGTCTTCATCTCCTCGTGACAGCTTCAACAACCTTCGCTGCTGATCTCTGATCCATCCACTTAGATCTGGATGAAAACACGAAGCGATCTTGAGTGGTAGTCGGTGAGAGGCGACAGATTTCAGCGCGTCAACAGCGGATGGTGTTGCTGCTGACTGGCCTTCAACAACTAGCATGAGATCATCCGTGACTGCTGAAACGGCTTCAATCTGCCGAGAAACGGACTCCACTTCGAGTTGAATGAATGACGACAGCGCGGACGGCCGCTTGCTGGCAGCCGTCACGTGTGACGGTGTTGGTTTGACCAGTTCAGATCTGATGTCACTAATCAATGACGCAGCAGTCTGCCATGCAGTCTCCAGTGAGCCGGCTGGATGGCTGCTACTACCGCTCGTCAACGCAAGATTGGCCAGAAGACTTCTGAAACACACGTGAAAGGTAACAGAAGTAGAACATGCAAAGACTAAGCCGCTTGTTTAAAACAGACAGTAAGCTCATCATATTGACAACTGGTGTGCTCATACCATCACATTTAAGAGTTCTTTGACGATAATGCGTTACATCAATTCACTTACTTACTTACTTATGTTTTGTCATTTCATTTTACAGCAGCACTGAAGGTAACTCAGAGCAGCAACGCCTGGCTAAACAGAGAAAATCATCAGCCACTGGACCTAGAGCTTCTCTTTTTTGATGCACCAACTGACTGCTGAGGGGAGGGATGTCGGCTCGCTGTCACTCCCGCAATAACAACACCATTCTACGTGCAATATGAGCCACGTTCTACGTCGATGACAACCAGACTCCGGTCGGTTAACCATGACGTCATGCAACCAACTGGTCAATGAAGAATGACCAATGGGACTCTTGTTAACCAAACCAAAACAAATGACGTCAACATCCGGGACGTGTCTCGTGTAACCGTGGTAACCGACATCCAACCGCTTGCAACCAGTGCCAGACTCCGGTTAGCAAATCCTGGTTGTGGTTGACCCAGTTGCATAATTATCATCCAAGTATAGTAACTAGGCTAACAGGTCAACCACAACTGCAATCTGGTTGTGAATATAGAACGCGGCTAAGGTTCGCACGCGTGTACGCAATTAGAACAACACAATTAGAACGAAACAGCAGCGTGTGACTTGCACTTTAAGAGAGAAATGCAGACCATGCAACTGACCGACTTCGCAGGTGAGTGTTTCTGCACTTGGCCGCATCATCAACGCACAACCTCGCTAACACTGACTCCGAGACGGTATCAATCTGTCGTAGAAACTCCGCCTCATTGCCTGACACCAACTGATTGACGTATGCTTCAATGTCATCCGGCTTGCCAGTTACCTACAGACAGCACGCTGCATTCTAATGCCACAGCAAGTACGAGGTGCTGCAAAAAATCGGGTGATTGGGCACTGAGTCAAAAAAAGATGCCACTACACTTGTATTTTTGCTCGAAACTTCAGCAATTGCTCACCAATTTTCAACACTTTCACTACAGTCACCAATGTTAACAACCACGCCGCATTTTGCACATAGTGACATAACCTTGTAAAATATCAGGCACGTTTTTGACTCAGAGCGACCAACGGCTCGGCGTTTTTGCGCCACTCTATAAATGCGCACTGCATGTAACATGACATGAAAAAATCACACAAATCAATAAGCAGGCCATTTATTGTTGTGTACTCACACATTCACACATTGTCGAAGGGACTTTTTACAGAACAACGGCCAAACATCTTCAAGACACTAGTAGCAAGTCATACACGTATCGGTGGTAGTCCAAGCTGGTCACCCAGTCAGCCTATTGCTTTCACCACTGAGCCACGGTTGCCCCTCCCGCTATTCAATATACACACAGAGGTAAAGGTAAAGCTGACCAAACCCCTTGCTCATCTCTCTCACTGTTGACTATGTAGGTGGATAAACCACTTACGTTTGTGATGCATGGCCAGTGCAATGCCAGACCTACAGTTACCTTCTCAGCCACAGCACCAGTATCAGTTTATACTCCTTGATGACATAGGCACATGTGTGTGACGCCGTGAACAACTTGCCTAGGGTTGTTGTGTGTGTACCTGAAAGTGGAATGGCTGGCAGTCAAACCTGCAGACTTCAAGCTGCGAGTTCAATGCCCTAACCACTACGCTACCAGGTCACATGCAGAGAATCTGTGGCATTATTGCAGCAGGTAGTTTTACAGACTGGTTGTCATTCCTGTCGCCTAACCAACATTGTCAAAGCACTGAAGCCAAAGGAGAAAACTGCCGCTGCTGCTGCTGCTGCTGCTACAACTACTACTACTACTACTACTACTACTGCTACTACCAATCATTATATGGCCAATTGGCCATTATACAGGACATTAGCCGGTACCCCAGTTAAGAACTGGAGGATTTTGTTGGAGCAAATTTTACTGTCCACATGCCCTTGTTGATGGCAACTAGTGTGCATTTGGATTAGGAAGAAGATGCTAGAGTTCACCTTAGTGGTGTTAGCTGCACCGTCTCCGTACCATTTGCACTGACTCCGTACAAGATGAAAACAATTCCACAACAAACCACAACACACAACAAAAGACTGTATAATTACATCAACGCCAGTTGCCAGTGCTCTGATTAGATGAGAGATGAACTCATGAATCTTCTCAGCATCACGTTCATCGTGGCATCTTGCTGCATATACATGAGTCAGGATTTGTGTTGCATTGTCAGCCGACTGTAGGTCACAGCCGACGGCCTGTAACTGGTCGACAGCAAAGCTGAGGTCAGCCACTGACCACTGATAGACATCGCTGTATACGCCGTTCAGACTTTGATAAACAAGTAGCGAATGCAAGACTGCCAAGGTCCGAAGGTGACAGTTACTAATCTGCAAAGACACAAAGATTGACTTCATTTCATTATCTGGGTACAATCTATTGTAAGG
>Ga0056133_10000177_pt1 | contig 13861 bp, 4 predicted proteins | sample WorMetGr2BELIZE1_FD_67351 | JGI IMG/M metagenome (GOLD analysis project Ga0056133, IMG submission 67351) | Marine gutless worms symbiont microbial communities from Max Planck institute for Marine Microbiology, Germany - Inanidrilus... ... | reverse complement strand
TCTCGGTCTGATCTCGGTCTCGGGAGGCTAACGTCTCGGCTCTCGGTCTCGGCCAGTGACGTCTCATGCCCATCCCTGCCTCTTTCACAAATCTTTCTCACCATAGAGTCCTTCTGGCCTCAATACTGACTCTTCTTCCACAGATTTTATGACTGGACGATTTCTTCTGAGCATCTCGGTCTTGTTTTTAGTTTCTTCATTACTCTTCTTTTTTGTTTGGTTTCGTGTGGCAGATTAAGCTGGCTATTCGTCAGCTTTTGAGCACACGTAAACCGTAAATATAGTGTGTCGTATTGTATCTAGACGGTTTTGGGGCGGTAGGTCTGAAAAACCACAGGTCACCACAGGACAGACTGCAGGAGACTACAGGACATCACGGACTACCGGAAATTACAGTTAAACTAAAATGACAATGAAATATGAAATAAAACTAAAATGCTTGTATAATATTTACAAATATCGACTGTTGCTGACAAACCCAAGCGACATGATGCATTGCGGCAAATGTGCTGCAAGCAAAGGTGGATACTGAGTGTGATAAACTTGCAGAGTACCGCATTTCTTGTAGCCCGGTGTCCTGTGGTGTCCTGCAGTTTTCAGACATACCCGTTTTTTGGGCGACTGTTACAAGTAACGGTTAGCTCTATGCTATGGGACGGTTGTCCTGTCTGTCTGCAACATTGGTGTATTATGGTCAAACGGTTGGATGGATCAAGATGCCACTTGGTACAGAGCTAAGCCTCAGCCCAAGCGACATTGTGTTAAATGGGGACCCAGCTCTGCCAACAGAAAGGGGCGCAGCAGCCCCCTAATTTTTAGAAAGGTAAAACCATTCTAGATTTTACCTTTCTGGTGACGCTTGTCCAGGTTGTCCTGGAAAAGAGCCAGTTAATCAGGTGTTTGTTTGTTTGTTGAATATGGCGTCCTGGTTTCCACTTCTTCTTACTACCACATGTATATTAATTACACATTTTCAGCACTGGCCACTTGTCAGAGCTGTGTCGTCAAAATGTCTTATCACCAAACATCTTGGTTGTCTAACCATCCTGTCATGCAAATTGTATGCGTGCCATGGGTTTCAGTGGTGAACATTGTTAAAAGTTGATAGTTTCTGCAGAATTTCAGAATTTGTATACAATTTTACAACAAGGAGTGTTCCAACAACCTTTTAATTCTGTGTAATTCTTCTATACACTCATGTTCCTAAAACTATCAATGCTGCACCTGACATTGATAGAATAGCAGTAACTTATCAGAGTCAACTAGATGGATGGCAATTCCAGTAGGATTGACACGAGAGCTGCCCGCCGCACACTGCGTAGTCGAGAAAACAGGTTATTTTCGGGTAAAGTGCGAGCCTGCAGGGTTGCAGGCCAGAGCAGTGGGCCGAAAAGTGGGGAAGGCTGCTGTGCCTCTTTCCGTGGGGAGGTGGGTCCCCATCTAACACAATGTTGCTTGGACCAAGGCATAACTCCGTACCAAGTGATATCCTGATCCATCCAGCCGTTTGGCCATAATAGACATGGGCCAAAAAGTGGGGCGGCATATTTTCAATCGCTAGGCCACAGCTCCCAAACCATAAGTGCCATAGGTAGGGACCATTGTGGCCCAAAAATTATACGCTAGAAGTAGGGGCCGACCAGCAGAAAATTTTACGCTATTTGACAAAATACGCATTTTTTGCGTATCATTTATAGTTTATTAATTTTCTCGCTAGCTTGCATCGAAACCCTGTGGGGTGATGCCCCGAAGTTTGGTACTGTTTTTAGCACATTTATCATAGATGAAACATCTGGTTTTTGATTGTCGATATGTTGAGCCGTTTCAAAGTTACGCACTTCCAATTGACGGTGGGTTGGTGAAAGTTCGGCAGGTTTTTCCTGCCATATTTTTTAGGGATGGGCTAAAAAAATTTTTGCAGGTAGGTTTACAGGCTTGACCCCACACCAAACTTGTGTGCAGATTTCATGGCGATCCATTAACAGACGGCTGAGATCCATTGTCTAGAAATTTAGGGCCTAAAGTGACCAATAAAGAAAGAAGTACTGGGCAAAAACAGATAGCCATATGCCGGCTGCGCCAGGCGGGCGGCTAAAGCTACTGGAATGCACTTGTTTTCATCCTGCAGTAGGCACACTATAAATCTGTAGATGATGATGAGAACATATTGTATGATATTGTACTGGTGAACGTTGTTGTTTTGTGTAGGTCCATTCACAGAAGTTGTTACTGCCGATCTGAAACTCAGTAATCCGACAAAGAAGCGCATATGTTTTAAAGTCAAAACAACAGCGCCAAAGCAGTATTGTGTACGACCAAACAATGGGCTTATTGAACCAGGCGCTGTTACTCATGTGGCAGGTTGTTCTTGTTACTGGCTATTGTCTGATACTGCACTGTTTATTGTAAATTTTTTGGGGTACAGGTCTTACTGAATTACGTAAATGTCCCTCTGTACCACTGTACTTCCTATGCATCTCATGTTGTGTAAGACCTGATTTGAACTTTGCAGTTGCATGCCAGAATTGTTAATTGTTTGTCAGTTTACTAGTAGTATAAGATTGTTATAATTTGTACTGTGTAATAGTGAAATGCTGGTGCTCAGCTGCTTAGATGGTAGATTGCATTGTATATTGCAGTAATGTTGCAACCATTCCACTATGATCCAAATGAGAAGAATCGACACAAATTCCTTGTTCAGACTCTTGTTGTTCCTGATGGAGTTACTGAAATTCAGGAATCGCTCGTATGTACATTTATTTGTTCGTGACACTATGCATTTGAATTTTTCTTCCAGATCTGCCTTACAATGTAGTCATTTGTTCAGTTCTTCCACAGTAATTTTAGACTATATTGCTTTGAAGATCTTTCTACTACTCGGCGCCATGGGCGGTGTTGTGTTTACTAGTGCAAGCTGTCAAAATCGGAAGTGCATGTTCTGTGTAGATTGCCACATTCAGTTTAATATAAAAACATAAATGTCAGTTCATGTTTAGGGCTGGGTCGGTTTCGATTTTTCAACTTTGGTTCTATTCAGTTTTTAATCTCAAGTACTCGGTTCATTTTTTTCAGTTTCGGTATTTGCATATCACCGCAATGCAGGAGTATCCTAGTGTGTGAAAACGCTAAAATGGAGTTGATATACTTTGACGGAAACTCCTTCACACTCTGCATGTGCATGCGAATGGTGTCAAGAAGTGCTGTCCCCAGCTGCTGTTATAATTTATTGTGGACTTAAATTACATGTATTCTAACTTAAAAAGAGACTTAATTTTCATTTGTTGATACTGCAGTTTTGCTGGCCTACTGGAACTACTGGCAAAATTAGGAACAGTTTAAAAACCGCATAATTCAGACTGTGCGCCACATCTTCAAGTTAGCCTAGTGCGGACTGCGGCCTCAAAATTGACTTGAACCCCCATCAGAATCTAGGTTTCGGTTCGTTTCCCCCCATATCTCGATTTCTGTTTTAAAACCAACCCAGCACTATTCATGTTTCTGTAATTTATATCTTAAGATCAGGTAGGACATTCATTGTGTATGATTTTAAATTATAACACAGTAGAGGTATAGTTTAGTTTTATGGTTATAAAAATATACAGACTATACTTGTCTTAGTTACCATCCACTACTGATTAAAATGTCATTATGGCTAATCGAATTCTAATTTCAGTCATGCATTGTAATTGCCATTTCCTTTTCATACCCGAGCTGAGCAAGCAAGCAGAAAGTTACAGTAGAGCAGTGGTAATGGTGAAGTGATAGTGCTGAGATTGTGTGTTGTAGTGGAAGGACACGCCACCAGAGCAGCTGATGGAGTCAAAGTTGAAGTGTATTTTCGACATCGATCCAGAGATGCTTCAGGTAGGCTTTGTAAACGTCATACTTGTCTTTCTTCAGTTTCATGTATAGACTTATTTTTTTGAAACATGAAATGTATTTCATTTCAAAAAGTGGTTGTTAAAGTACTTTGCTAACTAGAAATCATAAGCAATGCAGTCATTGCAAAACTGGCATCTACATCAATATCTACACATCCTAAATTTTTTGGGCTGCCATACCCACATCCCTTCACCAGACAGACAGACACCCATTTAGTGGCCTCTTTTCCAGGACAACCTGGGTAAGCCACCATCAGAAAGGTTAAACCAATCTGGATTTTAATGAAGCAAGAGATGATGGGTTGGCAGTGGCATCAGCTGGACCATTTGCAACACTTGGACCTCGCTGCAGACAGATAATCATGCCAGCACCTCACCACTCAATTTTTTATGGGCCGGATGCTCTTCCTGATGCCCAACCAACAGTGTTAAAGCACTGAAGGCACACCGACATCCCTTCACCAGTCGGAAAAATTTGGCAAGGAAGACTTTTCCTGTGGTAGTCTCTTCTCTGCCAGATTTGATTTTGATTGATGCATTGTCACCTTTGCTGGGCCAAAAACTGCAAATTTGACCAAATTTCGACTATTTATGGGCTCACAACGCCGCCCCTTCACCTCTATCAGAGGGAAATTTGTGATGGAAGAGTGAATCTATGGTGTGCACTTCCCATCAGATTTTATGACGATTGGTGCATCATGCCACCCCATGGGTTGAGAAACTGCAGATTTGATCAATTTTTACCCATGCGACGCTAGCTGGTGCGGGTATTAGCTGTCGTCGTGTGTCTGTCCGTCTGTCACAAGTCTGTGTTGTACTGAAACGGCTAAGCATAGAATCACACAAACAACACCACATGATAACCTAGGGACTCTAGTTTTCTGATGCAAAACTCAAACGGGGTCACCCTCACCCCAATGGAGGCACCAAATGCAGGTGGGGTATGCTAAATGCAGGTACGGTAGCTGAAAACTGGCGACTTTTGACATGAAGTGTTGTGAACTTAGCTCGGTCGCAAGTTTATCACACTGAGCATCCACGTTACTTGTTTGCAGCACGTTTGCCGCGATGCAGCGTGTTGTGTGGGTTTGTCAGCGACAGCTGATCCTTGTGAATTTTGGGGCTGCCATACCTACCCCTTCACCGATTGTGGTGAAATTTGGCTTAAGGAGTGGATGTATGGCATGCTCATCTGCATGGATGTTCAGGTTGATCGGTGCATTGTGTTACCTCTGAGAGGCAAAAAACATAATGACCATATTTTCAAGTTCAGCATTCTGCATCGGTGCCACCTAGTGGCACAGAAACAAAATTGAATGTGGGTGCACAACTACAAACCTTCCCCTGTCAAACAAGATTGAAACCATTTCCGAATTCAGATGGCTTAATGGAGATACTGTTGTCATAAACATTACCGTACAGAAGCATGATGGACAAACAAACAAAAAAACATCAAACTTTTTCGCCGTGTAATTCGTTTTAACTTCTGCAGAACTGTGTTTGTGCAGTCACTGAGCCAGCAGAAGTCACAGAACGCTGCCAACAAGGTTCATTTTCTTATTACCACTGTACTCGATAGCACCAATGTCGTGTGATGTTTCTTTTGTAAACAAGAGGCTGCCGTCACAATGATGGACTTGTTGCCAGGCCATTTTGAAGATAACATGCTGATTAATTGATCTGTTGGTTGGGCCTGGTTTTTGTACTTTGCCAGCTTTTAGACAGTGTCATATAAAACTGAAGGTAAGATAAAGGTAATCCCATACCTTTACAGTTTTGCCTTCATGGGAACTGCCTCCAGCACCCCCTCCCACGTGAACATGGTCCTTCTGTTTCTAAAAGACTGCGGCATTTTGCTGTTTGTCCTGTTCAAATATTAGAACAAAATGATGCTGGTCATTCATTAATTATGCGGTGTGGTGTGGTGGTGGTAAGAATTTGTGACGATTGCATCATGTTGGGACCTGCATTGTATGTTTTACATCTATTTTGTGTCGATACTGTACAATACAACTTGCACTTATAACACATGCGTATTCAACCGCTAGGGCCAAGCGTGAGGTGCGGAATATTGTGGATTAGCTGCTGCTTATATTATTCATAAATGTATAACTGTATGCCATTTTATTTATTTGCATTTGTACATCGTCTGCATTTGTATGTAACGAATCTAGCCTTGAGGCTGCAAAAAACCAATAAAACTTCCTTACTTACCTTGTTACTTTACTTCAACGACTATGAGGGCCAGTGCTGGTCTCCAGTTTGCTAGGCAGATAGCCCGTAGATGATGTCAGTCGCAGACCTAGCAGTAGACTGCCATTACTTCCTTCCAGGCACATGGTTACCTTTCGAGCATCAGAATGTTTCCACCACTGAAGTGTGAATGTTGGTGCCAGCAGTAAAATTGTGAAAATTGTGCAAAAAGTCGTGATTGTGATGTCCTTGAAGGTCTGTTTTTTTGTTTTTTTTTTGTTTGGGTCTTATGTATTTGTTTATGATACATATTGCAATGTGAGACTGTTAATCTAGTAATTTGACCACATTTGACAATAGCCTGAAATGACTTCAAACTACCATTGGATATCAACATTAATTGCGTGGCTTTCATTGCTGGCTGAAGTTGTGTTAATTTGAACTCTTTCCAATAGTGATGGCAGTATGATGAGTCTAAAGACAATAATGGTTACTCTAGTTTTAAGCTAACATGAAGTTTTATCTATTATTACGATACTTGTTAACAGACAGAAGTTGAAGTTGTGAGTACAGAGTGATCTCTTGTCAGGAAAACCTTCAAATGTCAGGGAATTTGACAGCTGTTAGGGAATGTCAAGGAATTGACCAAAATCATGGAAGTGTCAGGAAAAACTCTTGTCGGGAAAAACTGTCTGTTGCTGTAACTTCAAGTTTTGGGCTTTGCCAATGTTTAATAGACTCGGGCCACCTTGTTTCGCCTGTTTTAAGGATTTTGCTGCTTATTAAGTCATTGTGGACATTTTTTGTACTGATATTTATTGTCAACACTGACAGTAATATATGCTTGAGTAGGTATTCAACATGGGCAGGAGTGCTGCAGCTGGGGAAATGCTGGGGAATTTGACAGTGCCTGAAGATTGTTAGCTTGACAGTAGGTTGCTGTGGAATTGTGTGCAGATGAAAGGTGATGGGAAGACTTCAGAAGATATCAAGACTGAGCTGAGTCAGCATCGTGAAGAAGATGCTAAGCTTAAGGTTGACTGATGTACCTCAGTCTCTGAGTGAAAATGCAGTCACTGCTTCATGACAGTGTCATGTGTTATGGCCAGTGGTGGTGCGAGGCTTTATGATGCCCAAGAAAACCCTCATTTTGTCGCTCTCTCTGCCACCCAAAGCCACATATAAACAAAAGTTGCCGCAACTGGGCCACATGACTGGTCACAATTCCTGTTGGCTGGCAAACATCGCCTGACTGCTGGACGCCATTTTGACTCCAGGTCAGCGTATCAAGTCCTTAGTTATGGAAGGTCTTACGACCGAAAGAACGATCTCTTACCAGTATTGCAAAACGTCACCATCACTGACACTGGTCACCGTCACCGCCACCCGTCACTGTCACCAACACCGACCTCACTTGTGAAATTAAAAATAATATAGATGTAATTATTAATAACTCATTATTTCTAATTTATATTACACAATTATTATTAATTACTGTTTTATTATACTATTGTGCGTTAGCATTTTATTTTATACATTGACATTGAGACTTCATAATGTACAAATACAATCTGAAATCACATCGAGTTCAACATTATCAACGCCAGTATCATCAAACTCTGGAGTCAAAATGTGCTCAGTCATGTCAAAATGGTTGATGATGTTGACTGTTGCCTCCACTTTCATCGTCACAGAGTGAGCACTCACCTGGAAAAACCTGGAAAAGTCGGGGAATTTTAAAGTGGTGAGGGAAAATGGGGAAAAGTCAGGAAACCATAATCAGTTTTTGCAGGCCTGCAAGGACAAACACGGTGAATAATGAAATTGGGGTTTTAGCTTTGTTTGCCTTTTTGCTACGGCAATACCACAATTATAGAACATGACTGGCTCTAAATAATTAATGTATTCTTAGTTCTATGATTTCTCTATATTTTAATAGATAAGCGTATTTATCTCTGGAACTTAGTGCCCAGAACGGGTACCTGGGTTTGGCGCCATTACCCAGGTGCCTACTTAATGTTGGTATCCCCACTGGAAAAGTCGGAGAATTTGATATGGTCTGGAAAGTGGTCACCCTGATCAGTTGCATCTACTGCTTTTCTTACCACTTATTGCTAAGCAGACTAATTTTATGCCCATGTCAGCAGGTCCATATTTCCATTGCCATTTCATGTCTATGAGGTCGTAGATCATGATCAGGTGTTGTCTGACAGTCAAGGATATGTTTATTTGCCACAGATATAAAACATAAAGTGTTTACGCAGACATATAAGGAGATCAAATTAGACACTGCATGAAAAAGAAAATAGTTATTTTTCGCAACGGTGTGGCATCATTTGCCGTATGGAGATGATGTAGATAACGCCACTGACAAGAACTTTAGCATCTTCTTCCTACTGTGAACGTGCTAGTTGTCGTTCATCAAGGGTATGCAGGCAGTAAAACTTTGCTCCAAAGAAATTATCCAATTCTTATCTGAGGATGCCGGCTAACAGATTGACCTTTATAATGACTGTAAAACGGTTGTGTATGTTGTGTGTGTTACACTACTGTTCACAGTAGCATTGGCAGCCAGGGTTAAACTATTGCTGGAGGACATTTTCTTTCCCGGGCCAAAAGAGAACACCAAATGCTAACGCTGCGTTGATGAAGCAAATGAAACATGTAAGTCAAAGTGCATGTTTGGGTGTCTGTCGTGCTAGAGCGAAGGAGTTCGGATGCGTCGAGGACTGAACAGAGGTGACGCCGTGTCGACGGACGATCGCTCAGACACGTCGGACGTGACGAGCGTGTTCAGAAACCCAGCGCTGCTCCTGACGATCCTGCTGCTGGCCGTCGTCACGCTGCTGTTGGGTTTGCTCATTGGCAAGTTTCTGCTGTAGCCGGAAGCACACGGCAGCGTGCTACAGCATTGTTACGGCTGATCTGTTCTCGTCCGTTCACTGTTACCCGTTGGACAACTGACCTGATTCGTTCCGCACTGTGTTCACTGACAGCGTTACAAAGGGACTAGCTCTGTGTCTAACGAGTGCTGTTGTCATGCAGCATAGTTTAAATTCCCGACGTTTTTGCCAGCCTGACCTCTGTCGTGCGATGTGCACTTTGTACAGCAACCTGTCAGGTAGCTTTAGCTGCAAAAGTAAACTGCATTTTGCAGTTTTTTTTATTCCTTGCTTGTTGCTAGTACTCTTGATTTATGCAGCTGCTCTATTATATTTTTGTCTGTGTTCATTAGTCATATTTGTTCATTCTTTTCGGTTTGTTATTGTGCAGCGTGCAGTGTATTCCATTGTCGTGTGACGTTACTGCTGTCCGGTTTCCAATACTGTAAATTGTTGCTTGCTCTGTGTGCAGTGAATTTTTATCCGTTGCATTTTGCAGATCTAGTCACATCATATGTGTATATTGGCATCGTATAGTGACGGTTAGGAATTTATGTTCTGCTGTTACATAGACTTATAACAATAACATGTTCTTTGGTTTATGTTGTTCTTAATTGTAAGAGATTATATGTTTGTATCACTAGAGAAAATGTAAAAATCTGAGGTAACTATTTGTATCACTAGGGATATGTAAAAAGGTAAAACCTGTTTATCTTTCGCTCGAATTTTGCAGGTATATACCAGGTATTTATGTCAAACCTGGAGATTTGTTGCAGGTTTACATCGGGTTTTACTCTAGTTTTCTACTTTTTAGCATAGGTTTTTACCTACTGGACTTTACGGTATGGGACTGGTCTGGATTTTCTGCAGGTAATTAACTATTCTTTGTCAGTGACAGCACTGACCGCGCAATGTTTTGCTTAGGGAAAATGTAAAAACACCGATGTAAATACCTGCATCAGATACCGGGTAAGTACTCATCATGTAAATACCCAGTTATTAACCTTCTTAAGTAAATACCACAGGTTTTACCAAAGAGTAAAAGTAAAAAGTTTTTACTTTCAGGTGTAGGTTTTTATGTTTTCCCTATGTATCACACGTCACCGTTGCAGATCTATGCCAAGTGCAACATAGAGCTTGGTATTTGTCCATCTGTCTGTGTGTGTGTGTGTGTTAAGATGTCTGCACCAGTCGTCAAGCACACAGTCCTGGATGGTAGCTCTTGGACTCTAGTTTTCTCCGCCAAACATCCTTCGAAATTACAATGGAGTTACCCCAATAGGGGCGCCAAATACACGTGGGGTGAACAAATTATGCAATTTTTGACCAGTATCTTGCTATATCTTGCAATTTCTGAAAGTAGGCCAAACAAGTAGCTCATCTATCGCAGAAGGACCGCGTGTCGCCTTAAGTCAGTTGAAATCTTGTCAGTTGCTGCACAACTGTACGAAAAATCACATTTGACCAGAAGGATTGCCCTTTCATGTGGTATAAAATATCTCCGATAGGTTCTTTCGATTAGTCCCAAAGCACGCGTGTGACAGACGGACAGAATTACGACTCCCAAGACCGTGCTAGCATAGCTGCGTCGCGTGGCAAAAACCATTTCTTTTACTCGGCCTAGGTGCTGAATACAGATCTCGACGGTGGATGTGGTCAACATTGCTGCCGACTGTCCTAAGTTTATGACACTCACCGGCGAACTAAGTTGACAGCGCCTGAGACGATCAGCCGTTCCAGGGATATGGTTGTGCCCGCCAAAATTTAAATGGTTCACGTGACTTAACTACACCCATTTCAGGGATGCCTTACCATCCATGGGCTAGCAATTGCTACCAACAATCTACCTACCAAATTTGAAGTCTCTATCTCCACTTACTATGAAGGTATGAAAGACGATACAAAATGTCGAAAATGGGTGGTTTGGGATAGTTAGCGTCACTCAAGGTCACTGGAAATAGCACCAATCGATGAAGCCCCTACGAGTTCCTATTAGCGTTCCATAGTAACTGTGTCCCTATTTTGCACTGTTTGTGAGATATAGCCAGATATTGGTGGAAAATTTAACCTACCCCACCTCTATTTGCGCCCTGTTGGGGTGACCCCATTGGAATTTAGCCGAGATCTTTGGCATCAGAAAACTAGAAGGATTGCCCTTTGATGTGGTATAAAAATATCGCTGGTAGGTTCTTTGGATTAGTCACAAAGCAAGTGTGTGACGGATGGACAGAATTACGACTCCCAAGAGCGCGCTAGCATAGCTGAGTTGCGTGGTAAAAATTATATGTAAGAGTGAGTCACTTTCAGCTAGAGTATTCAGCACACCAATGAAGTGGGAGAATATCTGTAGGACAGAACTGGATCAGGCTTTACTGGCAGTCAGTGACCTACACTGTTACATTTATTGTAGCTGCTTGCCATAATGCAGCCAATGCTGACGTGTGATCTGTTTGCAACAGCTAAGTTTTTATTACATGTATACAATAATTCGTTCAGTTGGTGCTGGGTGCTTATTTGATGTTATTTGTCAGCAGACAACTGAGCAGGTAGTTTGTCACAAAAGAAGTAGTATGATCAAAATGGGATGTTTTTCCACCATAACAACTAAGCAAGTAGGCAAGTATGATATATATGCTACCACAATTCTGTTTGTCTGTCTTTCTGTCACTGTCTCACACTCTGGTATTGTGTAAAAATGGCCAAACATGTAAAAATTTCCACCTTAATAGCCTGCCTTTCATGTTTTCTCATTCTTATTTTCTCATTCTCTATATAAGTTACAGTGTGGCTGTATTCCAGCTGGGTGTCCACAGTGTTGACGTCAAATACAACTGAGCATAGAAATTTGTGGTCTTTGACCGTTGTCAGCCTGTATCTGAGACACAATAGAAGATATACACACAGTTGCTGAGATACACTTATAGGAAGTCATATATGGTCTGTTAAACCTTTTAATTTCATTTAACCTTGAAGGTCATATCATCTACTGAGAACACACTATCCAGAACCAGTATCTAGAAAACTGAGAATGTGTCATCTAGGAAACTGATTGCAGTGATTGAAAGATATGAATGAGCTATTTATTCTACTGTTGTATTCGAAAAGAATCTAGTAACCTTGAAAAAAATGTATATTACATATATTAGCTGGGATGTGCTTACCGACAGTAGAAAACTGAAAAGTAGCTGTAGTTTTAACTGTTTTGTCTGAATTGAACAACTGCTCGAGATCGTAGGCAGTCATGCATGATAGATTAAAGTGTTAATATGTTAGAATTGATGCCCCATGCGGACTCCGGGAGTAATGTACTTTTGATTCATTTGTTGATTTTGGTGCTAGATATATATTGTTTGCTTGTTTTGGTTAGCTTCCCCATTTATGCTTTTTTCTTAACTTTTTCCTTACTTGTCTACTCCCTTATTTATCTTTTCCTTTGAGAATAGACCCATTCCGTTTTCAGGCTGGAGGTCGTAAGAGGTGACCAAACCTGGGCTTTTTAATATTTTAGTTTATGTTATAGTATTTTGTGTTTCTGATGCATGGCTATTTTGCATTTTAGTAAATTTAGTTACTCACATTGGTTTAGGTTTATTGTGTACTTTTATGGTTATTTTTGCCAGTTTTTGATTTTTGTTTCTTCAGTACTAGCCAAGAGATTGGCTGGGAAGAGCATCTGCAAAATATCCTGTTTTGTGTCAAGTGGGATGTAAAACCTTAACTCAGTCTGTTAGAAATGATGCCGGGTTACTACATGGTTACTACAGACTTCTGGTATCACCATCACAGAATTAACTTGACAAATTTTCAAATGCTGTGGTAGTGTGGATCATTGTGCAGACCTATGCAAGAGCTGAGCTTCTGTTACCTAAAGAGATTATTATTACTGTTTATACAATGTGTGTAATGTATGTGCAATTACAGTATAACTAATCCCCATGTGAATGTGTTGATAACTTAAACAGTGTCAGTTTCTAAACTTTTGGGGATATGTCAATAATATTTCCAAAGAACATAGCAGAATTCAGATTTTCGTGTTGCCATTTTGATAACTGTGCTCGAAGGGGAGACGTAAATGAATTGAGACTATGTTGGGTTTGACATTGAAAGCTGGTTGGTTAAGAATAATTAAATTTTCTATGACTTATAAAAAGTAAACACTGTCAGTTTCAAAGCTTTTTGTAAATTCCTTATAGTTTCATAGGTATTCGTTTGTTGTTTATATTTATTTTTTTTCAAATCGTGGAACTTTCAACTATTCTATAAAGCCACGTTGGCCTTAATGACAATAAAACTGTCAGTTCATTTCTGTGTTATATCTATAGACTGCACAATATCTTGACTGCTTTAGAAGTCTCATACCATGTATGATTTTCATAAAATACTTTGATTTGTCAAACTTAGATATTTGGATAAAAAAGTCTGCATCTTATAAAATATGTTATGTAATGGTAATATGATTACAGAGTTAATTTATGTTACTGCAGTATTTTACAAATGTATAATATTGCGACTGGGGCAGTGTATTAGCCACTTTTTACCGACAACTGCTGATATTTATTTGCCAGTGAAGTGGCACTGTATGGATCCGCATTGGGTTCTGCATGAACCCACAGAAGATGATTACTTTCTATGGACTTGGATTCCTTTTGGTAAAATCGTTACTCAAACTTCTTGAATTTGTGTCTTTATTTAAAAACTCCGTCCTGTGTGTTCAGCTGTTGTATTATACCAAGCGTATTTGTAGTAGCAGTTTGTTGGCATGATGACTATTTATGGCCGCCCTGCATAGCAGATGCGGACATTGTATTTTCGTCCTGTTTCTATATCTTTTTTCCTCGCCTAATCTCAGCGGTCGCAGATTGGATGTCTACCATACTTCGACACATAATGTGGCCTTAGTGCGAA
>Ga0056133_10000170_pt1 | contig 13993 bp, 7 predicted proteins | sample WorMetGr2BELIZE1_FD_67351 | JGI IMG/M metagenome (GOLD analysis project Ga0056133, IMG submission 67351) | Marine gutless worms symbiont microbial communities from Max Planck institute for Marine Microbiology, Germany - Inanidrilus... ... | reverse complement strand
AGAATCTGTCGAGTCTGTTTTTAAATGAATTAAGTGATGGTGCATTAACAACTTCAGATGGCAAACTATTCCATATATTAACAATTCTGCAGCTAAAAAAGTATTTCCTCAAATCATAATCGTAAAGACCAATACAAGCCAATTGTTTGGCTACAGTAGATGTTGAAGAGTCTTACCTCGCCGTCGATGTGGCCGGCACGTTATTACAACAAAGAGTTGTTACATTAAGTTTTGCAGATCAAGATTTGCGGTAAATCGAAGATGTTGCCAGCCGTTAGGGTTAGTACGGTGAGTAGGGTTAGTAGGGTTAGGGTTAGTAGAGTTAGTATGGTTAGTCATAAGGTTAGGGTTAGCAGCAATAACCCTGACCACATCTCTGTTCGTGTTCGTAACTGTAACATGGCACTGTGCTGTTAGGAGGGGCAGGGGGCGACATCTTTGGTTTTACCAAGATCTGTTAACTTAAAGTGCATCAGCTGGTACGATGACAGGTTCGAATCATGCCCGCTATGACTTTAAAGCATCATTCTTGGGAACTGCAAGTAGAAGTTTTCTTTGGGTGATTGTATTGTTTATTGTGTTGTGTATAGATGTGGGCACCATGTGGAGGCAATTGCCTGAGCCCACACTGCTGATACAAGGCCATAGCTATAGGGGTTCAGTTCACACTGGTGCACGCCCCCCCTGTGAAATGTTTGTGCTGCCCGCGGGCCACAAGCAGAAATTTAAGAAAATATGATACTGTGTCACACGGTGAGTTGTAATAGGCCCACTTATCCTTGTTAGTCTTTGACAGGCAGGCAGGCAGGTGTTGTTACTATTATTCCATCCATTACTTTTAGCCATTGTTTAGTAATTAGTCCAGTTACATCACACTCTCAGCCTTCAGTTCATAAAATGGTCTACGCTACTCACCAGCTACTCTCCACCGTCCCTCCCTTTGTCCCTCCCTCTTTCTCTTTCTCCCTAGTGTTGACAGCATTAGGGGTTTTGTGCATGCTGCCGGTTTTGCACCGGCTCAGCGATGCTTACGGTTTCTAGTTGATCATTGCTATAACAGCAGTGGGCTGCTACAGTGACGGACCATTGTAGGTTTAGGGTTATGGCATGTAGCAGTAACTTCAATGAATTCATAAGATTTTAAACAGAATTTTTGTTGTGTTTTCTTGATGCGGTGTGACAATATCAGCATTGTATAATTTTTGGTATGTTTGTTATCATGAGTCTTGTTATTAAAACTCTTTCAGATATTTAGATAAGATATTTAGACATCAGCTAGTTGTACCTGTAGACTGCTGACATCTATTCTACAACATTTCGCCGATTTCTGTACTTGATTTTGCGATGAAGACATCCAGTGCCAGTGATCTCATGTTATGGCACACATCTCACTGGATGCTATAGAATGAGCTATAAATGATTGATTTTGCCATGTTAGCAATTAGTTGAAAGCTGTTGGATGTTGCCAGCACCATGCTGTGCATACCAGTAATACATGTTATACGTATTAATAGTACTTAGTCTATTCCCCATCCATGCTGCATATCGTCATGGCATTTTATTTAACTGGAAGTAACATGGATCATCGAGCAGAAAGTTTGACAATAGGCCCGAAGGTTATGTCTTTGTATTATTGTATGTGACAGATGAGGACCACTGTTTGACATCTTATATGAGAATTTAATGAAATAACCATTTACCAAGTTAATCGTCAGGGAAATGCTGAGATTGCTGAGAAGAAACATTGTCAACAGAGTTAGTAAAACATCATAATGGTGTAAATCGGAGGCTTGTCTGCATTAACGTTTGATGCATATATAAGCATCAGCATTGTGTATATACATGCATTGATTGGCAAATCTCATATCAAATCTGACAGTCATGTCTCAGATCTTTCCATAAAAGTATTTAAATCATTTACCCAAATCTCAAATCCCTATTTTTCCTTAAATCCCAAATCTTTCAAGTCATATCTCAAATCACATCTCAAATCTTTCATGAAAATGAATGTGTAATTTTTAGTAGGCATTCAACATAGCGATATTTGATGCACTATATTTTAGTTATAATCACAAACACGGTATACTTCATGCAGTAACAGTACATGTATATCATTAATCAGTCAATTAGTACAGTGCACTTCTGGCATTAAACTGCATAAGTGTTTTGACGTTTTGTGCACTTAGTTGTACCCTTACAATAGTGCCATGATTTAAGTCATTGTCAAATCGAATTGCAGATATTTCAGATCCTATCTCAAATTTTAAATCGAATCTGTGTACTTCAAACTGAATTACCAGATGTGTTCAAATCGCAATTTATATCCAAATAATGATTGGAATTTGCCCACCACTGGTGTAATGTGAATCTCACAACCTGCCTGGCCATATGTCAGTTTTTAGTGGCATACAGTATAAGAATAAACAGATGCCTGTAAGCCTAGACTACCCAGTACTAGAGTGCCGTGCAGTAACGCTGCCAAGACGCGAAACCCGTTGAAATTTGCAGGGGTGCCCCAAACTCGCCAACAGATCTCAGCCATTAGGAGGCCGAAGTTCACCATATTATGAGGACATGTGGGGGAGGTATCGATGTTTAACAAGTTTTTTTCCGATTGTCGATACGTGCCTTAGTTGCGAAGATATAGTCCGAGAAAGTTGTGCGATGGTGCCCAGATGGCGACTTTTTGGCGATTTCTTGGGTCCTGCATTTCCAGCGAGCCACACGCAGCATGTTTCAGACCTGCATTATAAATTTACACTAGGGCCACACCATGTGATGAAGTACAATAGACATCCAATCTGCAGCCGCTGAGATTAGGCGAGGAAAAAAAAGAAAGAAGAAAGAAAGAAGAAACCACAGGGCAAAAATATAATGGTCTGCCCTATTACATAGGGCAACCATAATAAGTGGTCAAAATAATTTGACATAAGACCGCATCGCTGCCGAAGACGGACTGTTGAATTGTGTTCGCCAGGTGGCGCTAGTGTGCCCTCCCATGTGGGCCCATTGGCGCCACCTGGCGAATACGATTGAACTTGTGCTTCTTTGGGCCCACCCGAATCCACAACCCAAACGGCAAATCGATCAGTTCAGCCGTTTCTGCACAGCTCTCGACAGAAAGTCCCTATACTTCATAATGGGACCCTTTCCCCCAAAATTGCCACTTCTCATGGGGGGATTGGGACCCCCATCTAATTAATGATTTCTGGGGCTAGTCTGAGCCCACAATCCAAACGGCATCATGATCGGTTCAGATGTTTTATGTTTTTGCACAGGTGACCGCAGAGTGTCCCTATACTTTACAATGGGCGCCCATTTATCCCAAAGTTGCCCCTTCCCATGGGGTATCTGGACCCCCGTCTAATACGTGATTCCCTGGGCCCACCCGAGTCCTCAAACCAAACTGCATCTCGATTGGTTCAAGCGTTTTTGCACGGCTCACTAGTGTGACAGAGCGACAGACTGACTGATAGTCCATGCTACTTAGTCAGTAACAGTAGACCACATCTACGTACGTCGTACGTCGTACTGCGATGCGGCCTAATAATAATAGTACACATTTCTGTCCAACCATGAGGTTATAACTTCAAAGGTGATGGAGATTAAACTGAGTCTGTGCTGATGCAAATGGTGCACAGTTGTAGGGACCTACCATACAAGCATCATTGTGGATATCAATAGAAAATGTTGATTTTGCAAAAAAAATGGTAATTTGTCATTTGTGGGATATTTATTTGTTTGTGTGTGTGTGTGTGGTGGTGCAACAGATAGAGCATTGGACTTGCGATCAGTAGGTCGTGGGTTCAAATCTTACTCGGGGCAACACTTTGTAACAACCTTGGGAAAGTTGTTCATACCTATGTGCCTCTGTCACCAGGCAGTATAACTTGGTACCGGCCAAAGGGTGGTGGTGCTCTGCGGCTGGGGGAGGTAACCGCAGGCCTGGCGGAAAGTAATGGCAGCCTACCTTTTTTGGATGACTTATGGTCACTTGCGGGCTGACTGCCTGTACACCTTGATCAGCACCAAGCCCAGCGCTCGGTATCGAGTATGGGAAGCCTTTACCTACCTTTACCTTTTATATATGCCTCATACAATAATATACCTTAACATTTGCATGGTTCGTCAATTCTCTGCTGCTCTGTACAAAACTGTACATCTGCATGTGTCCTTTCTGTATCGCTGTATATCTCTGTATGTATGTATATGTTTATGTGAGTCTGGTGTGATATTAATGTTTGTGTGTGTGTGCAGTTGGCGGAAGCAGCATCACAGTTAGAAGGTCCATTGACATTGTTGTCGTGGCGAGATCAGCCACAGCGTCTTGCATGGTGCATTCGCTTTGCACGAGTCTCAAAACGCACTGAGTAAGTACGTCACAGCTTATGCATGCTGCTGTTAGTTTTGACGTGGGACACATGCAGTCTGTGGGCACTGGGCAACTATCAAACACTTGTCATATTCCCAACAAGAAGCTCAGCCCAGATGAATTGAGCGGCACTCTGTGTCATGTGAAATTGTTTCTGGATAACTCCATGTGACAGTTGTTAATTATAGTCTGTGAAAATCATCGTATTTCTTGTCTTCATCTGCAAAAGTGACTGTCAGTTGCTGTAAACTTAGTGTTACCAACAACTTGTCATTATGGAGCTGGATGGACAGCATAGCCCCCAAAAATGGCCAAGTCTAGAGTTTTGTTTTATGTTGTGATAGAAGTACTATAAGTAAGCGTGTGTGTGTGTTACAGTGTGTCAGGAGCACAAGTTCACATATCCCGCAGACATCTTGAGGCATGTGGACTGCTGCCTGCAACGACGTCTGCACTGGACTGGACTGCATTGGCAGAACAGCTGGCAACAAAGGTTTTTAAAAAGTATCATGTGCTAAGTCTGGACAGTGCAGAGATGGTGTAGGTAACACTGTTAAGGAGAACTCTAGTATCTTCTCCCTAGTCTGAATGTGCTAGTTGCCATAAGTAAGGGCATATGGGCAGTAAAACTTTGCTCCAACAAAATCCTCTATTACTTAACTGAGGGTGCTGACTAACACAGGTTCTCCTGTATAATGGCCATAAAATGTGTGTCGTGAGCTCAGACTACAAGACACTTGATTGACAGCGGTCTGTAAGTGGCTTAGTTAAATGTTGCAAAATTAGCCACACTGCACAGAGTGGAGTTTTTGTTAGTCACTGAGCTGGCAGCTGAGATTGAGTCCTACAGCCTACAGGCTGTCAATTGGTGCATCAGTACATGACTGAACAAGACTCTGTCTCTGTCCTTCTCTGTGTTTTTCTCTCGGTCTGTCTTTCTCTCTCTCTGTCTGTCTGTCTGTCTCAACTGCTTGGAAGTTTTGAATGTAAAAATGATACTGATTGGATCAAATGTTGTACTACAACGTAGCTAGAGGGAGATAGAGAGCGATGACCCGAGGAAGACGTAGTGGATGGTGTTTTGAAGCATATGAAAAGTTTTGGTCTGTCCCAAGAGGATCCACAGGTTCAGAAATGTGGAGGAGAAAACGAAATACATGCTGACCCCGGTCTACCTGAACAAACGGCCATTAAACCGATGTATATGTGTTTGTCTGTGTCTGCAAGCAGCTTTCATTCTTGTTTGTATTCTCTTGGCTGTTCGACCTCTCAGTTGCAATTCTCAACCAGCCATAGAGTGAATAGAAGCACTCGCTGACATGTTGCATTTGGCGCTTTAAAAGCATTTGCAGTATGTAAGGCTGTAAGCTTACATACTTGTGTGTTGTCATAGCAAATGTGTGTGTCGTCATAGCAACGAAACCCATGCACCAATTGCAAATTCGCCCCACAGTGCAGAACTAGAGGGCTCCCCTACAATTCCCCCAAGTTACATCTGGGTCAGTGCGGTAGTGTAGGAATGCAGCGAGGGACAGACAGACAGACACACAGACGGCCGTGGCCAATATACATTTTGCCTTGGCTATGCCTCATGGGGGATGGTGGAGGTGGGCACTGGTTAGTCCGGATGGAGTGACGTCCAGCCGGATGGTCGGTGTGTCTGCCTCTGTTAATCTTCCCTTGCACCATAAAGTCCAGAAGTTCTCTTCTGGCACCGTCTCACCCGGGTGGTCCCAGAAAAAAGGCCGTAAAACGTGGTGTGGTGGTATGGTATGCTTCATGCAAAATGTAATAAACCTATTACTGCTACTGCTACTGATACTACTACTACTGCTACTGCTACTGCTACTACTACTGCTACGGCATGTACTACTTGCTTTGGCTCTTCGTAGACCTTGGTCTGCTTTTTACTGCAGTGAATGGCTCGTGATGTTTTTGTTGTCAGATGTCAATTCTTGAATGATGACGTGTTCCTCTGCATGTGAGTGTGTGTTGGTTCGATAGTTTCACTGTACTCCTGAGCTAAGAAGCTTGCGGCATGCAAGTGAAGGCCTTGAATTGGAGATTGACAGTCAACTATTAACTCAGGTATATTGATGCAGTTGTTGTGAGGAAAACTGACTTCCTCAATCAATCAGACTTAGCTATGATCTGTTGCACTGCATGTTATTTTGTTAATTGATACTAGAAAAGCTTTCAACAGTGATATAAACAGATCAGTGAGTTTATAAGTCAATTCACCTGGTGTAGTAAAAGGTCTCAGCACATAGAACTGTCGATGAAACAACACATCACTAACGTAACCATTACTATTAATCTTATGTTGGTTCTAATAATGTTGTGACTGGACTACTGTAACTCTGTACTGGATTGTTTACCTTTTTTACACTCCAGCCAATTCAGAGAATTGAGATTGTAGCAGCTTGGCTTATCTGTGACATGAGTCAGTGGGAAGATGTAATGCCAAATCTCATTCAGCAACACTGGCTACCAGTCCTTTCACGAGTACAGTCAAAGCCACTGTGCATGTTTGCAGTGATAAATTACCAGCATGACTGTCAGCCATTATCCAGTCAATTGCAGCAGTATCCAGAAGACAAGATCTGTTCTGTGATCAGCTGATAGTACCAACTACAGCTGCCTTGACATCCGAGTTTGATTAATGTTCGTTAGCAAATTATGGACTTTTTGTGGCTTGGAATCATTTCCTGGAATTCATCTGCAGGCAGAAGACATTTGTCAGCTTCAAGAGACATTTCAAGACATGTTCCACAGTAATTTTTGCAGCATACAATGCTTGTGACATTGTACTGCACTGTATTCTTAAACTGTGCTCGTGGAGGTACAGTTTACTATTATTAAGTAGTAGAATTATCAGCTGATGTGTGTGTGCAAATATACAGGCGGTACTCACTGACATATCAACTGATCAGAGCAGCTATGCACGTGACAGTGATCTCTTTGCATTCAAACCTCTGCCAGATGACAACGGCGTCGTTCCACATAACATCGGCGAAAATATCGTTGTCGAGTTCAGGTTCATCGTCGTCATCATCTTTCATGTCCTGTATGATGTAATGGCATTCAGTAGGTGTCGCCACATAACTGACAATCATTACCAACTAAATGTGATAACAACAAAACAGGAAACTCTGGCAGAGTCTGGTCTGGAGCTTCTTTGGGAGCATGAACATGATGAACACAGAAGCATGAGCCTGTAATTGGGTCCGGAGCAAAGCTCTCCGTAGAGTCCAGACGCAAATCCCGGGTCAGGGAGCAAAGTAAAGTAATTTCTTCTGGATTGAATTTTGAATTATTTTGGCCACAATGCACTATTGCAATGCAAATAAGACTGCACTGGTGAGTTCTGCAGCAAGGATCTCTCTATTGATCAGTGTTCAATTAGTTACTTCAAAGTAGTTTCAGTTGTGCCTTTACAATCAGTATGACAATAAAAATATAGGAGTCCCTCCAAATGGCATCTCCATTGGTTGACAGTTGTTTAGAGAGGGTGCATTCATTGTAACAGACAGACAGATGGAATTCTCACGACGTTCTCTTGACCATATGGTTGGTCAAAAATAGATGTCATTGCAACAGTAGAATTACAACAGTACATCACTGCTACTGATATAATGAAACAATGAAACATGATACAACAAGCAATCATTTCTGCTTTTGAAATTTTTCACAGTGATGTATTAATTTCTCGCTCATATATTTACAATGAAATTTTAGAATTTTCGCGCAACAAAAATGTAATCTAATTGCTAGTTCAACATTCAGATGCCTTAGTTACAATATCAGTAGTTTGGATTTACTCTTGTGTTAATATTTTAACTTTTGAACGTAAATGTTTGAATGTTAGTCTCACGCAATATTTGTATAATGTCAGCTCACCGAACATAGCAAAGCCGTTCCACAGCGGACATCTACGCTCGACAATCCTCGGACATTTTGTAGCTAACATCTGTCAGTGGGCGGGACACAATGTCATCAGGCTTAACTACCTGGGAGACTGGGGCACACAGTTTGGTATGTGAGCAAGTTTATGTTTGTTCATTTGTGATCTAATGTTACGAGTTATGATGCTGGCTAGTAGCAACCACCACAACCATTTTACGGCCCTTTTTTCGGGACCACCCGGGTGAGCCGGTGCCAGAAGAGAACTTCTGGACTTTATGGTGCAAGGGAAGATTAACAGAGGCAGACACAGACCAGCCGGCTGGACGCCACTCCATCTGGACTAACCAGTGCCCACCTCCCACCATCCTGCGATGTGTGTATTATTATGTACCTGTTTCTACTTGTTAATTGTGCAGTAATGATGATATTGTTGAAATATATCTCACTGTAGGTAGTTGAGCTGGTCCACACATAGGATGCAGCACAGTTCAGTTCATTTCATTTCATGAATGGTTTAAGTCGCTGTAGTTTCCAGCCAGCTGACTGTGTCGTGTTCCATTTCCATGTCCTGGAGGTAACTGTAGTGTGCTGTCAAAGTGCTGTTGATGGGCATGAATCACGTGCGTCTGTAGTTGAGTGAGTCGACCTCTGAGAGCTGTCCTGGTGGATGCATACAGTGAGCTAATGGTTATGATGACAGTGTTGTAGTGGTCCAGATAGAGCAAGCAATCAGTTGGGTGTATGTGTGTCTCTGTGTTCAGACAATAATTATTTGAACTGGATGACCTTCGACCTAGATGTTTGACATGATGATTTGCCTTGACGTTATCTAGGTCACTTTCAGAGGTCAAGGTCATAGGTTAAAGTTCACCATGCCAAGAATAAATAAGAGCTTAGCAACTGCTGGGATGGCCGACCTTGCCATCGTGAGGGCCAAAAACAGATAGTACAGAAAAGCAGACCCTAATTTAAAACTGTAAATAAGTAACAGCAGCAGCTATGTAATTTTTGGGTCAGTTAAAGTGTTGCTAAAGTGGTAAATGCAATCTTGAGTCACGGCTTTCTGGTGTTGTAATGGACATTCACATTTGACTCTTCCAGTTGACTGTAGATGTGTCCATACATGTGGACGTGCTGGTCTGTTGTAGGGTTGCTTGGTGTCGGGTTTGAGAAATATGGCGACATTGAAGCTCTTAAGTCCAATCCCATTCGTCACTTGTTTGATGTACGGCCGAGCACTCTTGTTAATTTGCTGTAGCAAGCCAGCACTAATAGTCTGGGATGGCAACACTTTAATGTTAATCGTCAGTGAATAATTTGTCAATATTTTTCACTGACAGTATTGTCAGTAATTAACACTGATTATAACCGACTTGCAGTTGCTAAGAAGATAGAAATGTTGAGAATGTCAATAATTAAGTAAAGATATTATATAATAGCCTTAAAGATATTAAATATATCGTATAACCTTCAGTGCTTTGACGCTGTTAGTTGGGCATCAGGAAGAGCGTCTTGCCCATTAAAAATTGAGTGTCGAGTTGCTGGCATGGTTATTTGTCTGGAGCAAGGTGCAGATGATTTGCGTATGGTCCAGCTGATGCCACTGTCACCCCATCATCTCTTGCATGATTAAAATCCAGATTGGTTTAACCTTTCTGGTGCCGGATTTCCCAGGTTGTCATGGAAAAGAGGCCATTAAATAGGTGTCTCTAATAGCCACAAAGATAGTGTGAGTGAATGAATGTTTTTACTGGTACCAACTCATCCGGGTTGTCCTGTATAAAGGGCTGTTAAACGGGTTGTTGTCACTGAGAGTGTCAAACATGCATGGTTGGGTGAGTGATATGAAAGTATTTCATGTCTGACATAGATATAGTCATTTATGTGTTGTTTGGTGTGTTGTCACAACGTGTTTTCTGTCATTTATTTACAGGTTTATGTGAAGGTTAATCAAGCAGCAAAAACTGATGAAAGTATTTTGGAAGCGGGAAAAGTTTATTTTAGCCGCATGGAGCAAGGTTAACAAGACATTTACAACTAACAAGAATACTATTTTTGTGTAATCATATCAGTAATTTTTGTGTTATATCTATGCCAGTAATTATTGTATAAATGAAATGATACAAGATTTTACAGAGATGAGAATTATCATTTTCATGCACTAGTTTTATATTAGCACTGTCACACTGTACAAAAAGTACTGACATGTCTGCACAATTGTGCATTAGTCGTTGGTAATGCTCTTGATGTGCAGTCATTAACAGCACAACAACAGTACTCATTCAGTTGGCATCTAGACACAAAGACACTGGCCACTGGAAACAATCAGTCGCACGACCCAGTATGATTGGTCTTAGAGACAGACTGAGATGAGAGCATAGATGATGAAGTGGAGCGTCCGTAGGCGTGAAATGGTGGGAATGACCTTTAACTTGGCAGAGCAAAGTTGCACATATGTAAAATTAATCAGCTGATTGATCGGTCAAGTTGTCAAAAAGTTGGTGAGCATCATTTAGCATGCTGCGTCAGCAAAAAGATGGGTCGCGTTTGCTTCCATCACACACCTATGACATGCTGCTGCTGCTGCTGATTCTAATATCTGATGATGTTGAATGTTGATGTGTTGATGATGGTGATGTATCAGGTGACGAGTGTAGACTGTCGTTCTGGCGTCTCTGTCGACAACTCAGCATTGACGAGTACAGCGACATGTACAATGTAAACACACACACTCACACACACGTGCCGCCCTTGTCTGTCATTCCATTCTGCTGTCACGTGCTGCTCATAAACTTACCAGACAAACTGACCACTGCCTCCATTTTAAAGGTCGTTATCTATGTCATCCTTGGTTAGCTGGTCCCCCCACCCCCATGGTTTTCCTGTGCATGTTCCAAAGTCGAACTTTTGGGAATGAATGGCTGCGGTTTATTATAGGCCTGATGTCCGTCCTGTCACCCAACCAACGAGCACTGACCCCAGCCAGTGCCCTGGCATCATCCTTTCTTCACTTCATCTGCCACCGGACTGCTGATGGAAGGGACGTTGTACCCTTTTGTCGGCTCTCTGATGCCGACTGACACTTGTGTTTAATTGCCATATTGCATTGCAGCTTGGTGAATATAGATGAACAAAAAAGTTGTAATTAAAGTTATCATTGTAAACCTTTCTTATATAATATGCAATTGAAATTAGGATGTGTTTGTGTATTGGTATATGACGTTCTAGAGCTGACAGCACCTCAGCATTCAAGGTCATGTGCTTGGTTTTGAAGGTCAAGTCCTTGGCATTGATAGTCAAAAATGGTGAAGTCAAGATCATTTGGTTATTGAAGGCAACTTCATAATATGCATATCTGATGGAGTTGTCTACAGGATGTTCAGACTATACGCGACATAGTACACGTGTGTGTGTGTACGTGTGTGTGTGTACTTGCATGTGTGTTTGAAACTGCAGCGACTTGGCATTCATTTCACACACGTGCATGGTGAGTCCATGTATCATACAGCAGCCAAACAGCTAGTTGAACAGCTCGACTACAGTGGACTACTGCAACGCTCCGGGTACGTCTATAACTACGTGTCGTACTGCAGCTGTCTCTTCGTAGCTAATGTGTGGTCACAAGGACTGTGCTGTAAGGCTGTTCTGTGCATATTGTGTGCAACAGTTGTGCACAGTGCAATGAACAGACCTAACAGTTGTTTGTTGATTAGATTTAGCTTTTCTGCAGTTATATTATGTGTTACAGTTTATCTGTGTTAGATTTAGCTTTTTGGTATTTGTTCTAAGTTTATTTGTGTATGTGTGCTTTTGTGCTTTTGTTGTGTTCGATTTAGTCCCTTCAATACTGTGGGGCCTGTGCCAAGAAATTGGGTAGGAAGAACGTTTCTGAAATGACCTATTTTATGTTAACTGGGATGTAAAACCTTAACTCAATCAACCAATCAAGCTGGTGCTCCAACTTTGTTTGGTTTAAACAGCAGGCATACTGCTGCAGTCACTGAAGGGTACTGGTGTCGAAGAGCCAGCGTAAATGGACCAATGTTCCGTCCATAAATGGACCAGTGTTCCGTCCAGTGATGAATAAAGAAAGGATGAGGTCAGTGGGTGGCTTTCCGTGGTTGTGGTCGGTGCTCCTTCAGTGCTTTGATACTTTTAGTTGGATGACAGGAAGGAAATATGCCTTCAGAGCTTAGACACTGTTGGTTGGGTGGCAGGAAGGGCATCCGGCCTGTAAAAAATATGGGGCGATAGAGGTGAGCACTGGTTAGTCCGGATCTAGTGGCGCCCAGCGGGATGGTCGGTGTGTCTGCCTCTGTTAATCTTTCCACGCACCATAAAGTCCAGAAGTTCTCTTCTGGTACCAGCTCACCCGGTGGTCCGGAAAAAGGGCCGTAATCGGTTGTGGTGTGGTGTGGTGACAGGAAGGACATCCAGCCCATAAAAGTCTGTGCCTTTTATCCCCAAAGGTTCTTTTCGGAGGGAGTGGAGGAAAAATCGAGTGGGAACTGGCAAAACTAACACTCACATTGCTTGTGTTTGTATCAAGTATTGACAACAACACTTTGTGAGGTTTTGTACTGAGTACTGTTTTGCAACCTACAAACTGCACTTTTCTAATTACAAACTGATGTAAAATTGCTGCAACTGTTTATTGTGGTGTAGAGAGAATGGAGTTGGCTACTTGGACTTGAGACAGCCGCAGGATGCGTCTCCACTTCATGCAAATCTCATCAAGAGTGATGGATCCACACTTTACCTCACACGGCACGTCGTCATCGTGTTGATAATGTAGCTGAGTCATATTTATGCTCTGTGACTTTTCTAGCATTCCAGCTCCGGGTGGGAGTTTGGCTGTATGGGGTTGACTGTCGGCATTGTGTAGGATGGGAGTTGGCGAAGATCTTATCTCTAGTAGGGCATAGAAAAATCATTGTACACTTGAGACATCTGGGTATTTCATTTTCATTCTTGTTACATTTTGCACGAGTCATAGATGACACGAAATGTATTGTGGTCACGTGCGTCTGTGTGTGTCTGTCTGTCTGTCTGTCCACAGCCACATGCCCACACTATTGCACGCACCCGGATATAACTTGGGGGAGTGCTAGGAGATGCCCCCTGGTTGTGTACTATTGGGCGGATTTGCAATTGGTACACCGGTTGCGTTGCTATCGCAACATAACACCAATGCGAAATGTTAGCTAGTACATGCTTGTACTCGCTCTATGCCTAGTTATAAATGTGGCATGTGAGTGTGCATGTATGTGCATTTGAGTAAGTAAGTAAGTAACACTATTTCTAAGGCGTAAGAATCTAGTCACTATGCACCGTGGCTATCTAACTCCGAAACAGAAATGTTTTCAATTGTCAGTGCTTAAACTGTCCATAGCTGATGTCTTATCGCAAAGATGGCTGCAGAGTGTTCCACACACGTGGTCTGGCGATGCTGAAACTTGTGTGTCAGTTTGAACATGTTCTGATGCGGTGTTACAGAGATGTGGTTGCTGCTATCGACCGTCGACAGAGTTTTCAAGCAAACAGACTCTACTATGTGGTGAGTACTATGTGGTGAGTACTGTGAGCCACACTTGGAACCGAATCATTGGTTCACGGGTTACCGGGTCCACAGTTTTGAGCCCGGTTGCGTTGGGTCAAGGATCAATGTATCAAACCCATAGTTTGACCAGGTTATTTTGGTTTTAGCGTGCACAT